>OIDD01000431.1_pt1 | contig 23664 bp, 20 predicted proteins | sample 1606751 | NCBI WGS metagenome assembly OIDD01 (sample SAMEA3882544, study PRJEB24775) | human gut metagenome | biome: human-associated habitat; feature: intestine environment; material: feces | place: Netherlands | collected 2009/2010
TGGAGCAATCGCTCAGGGCTAATCACATAATAAAACGAAACGAAGAGCTGTCTCTTAAACCACGGAGGCAGCTCTTTTTCGATTATAGAAAGAGAGGAATAACATGGCTACATTAGGAAATCCTAAGAATACGATTGCAGTATTGCAGAAATACCAGTTTAATTTTCAGAAAAAATTTGGACAGAATTTTTTGATTGATACAGGAATTTTAGAGGAAATTATAGAAGCTGCGCAGATCACAAAGGATGATTTTGTGCTGGAAATCGGTCCGGGAATCGGAACCATGACACAATATCTCTGTGAGGCGGCACGCGCGGTAGTGGCAGTGGAAATAGATACCAATCTGATTCCGATTCTAAAAGATACGCTTGCGGAATATAATAATGTGGATGTATTGAATGAAGATATTTTAAAAGTAAATATTTCAAAACTTGCGGAAGAAAAAAATAACGGGAAACCGATCAAGGTCGTTGCAAATCTTCCGTATTACATTACGACTCCGATCATCATGGGATTGTTTGAAAGCCATGTGCCGATCGACAGTATCACGATCATGGTACAGAAAGAAGTAGCGGATCGTATGCAGGAAGGACCGGGAAGCAAGGAATATGGCGCACTTTCCCTAGCGGTGCAATATTACGCAAAACCGGAAATCGTAGTCAATGTTCCACCGAGCTGTTTTATGCCACAGCCGAAAGTCGGCAGTGCCGTTATCCGTCTGACACGACACAGTGAACCGCCGGTTAACGTAAAAAGCGAAAAACTGCTGTTTCAGGTGATCCGGGCATCGTTCAATCAGCGCAGAAAAACACTGGCAAACGGACTTGCCAATTATGGTGCATTCGGTCTTCCGAAAGAAGAACTGCAGGCATGTATTGAGGAACTTGGCGTACCGGTTAATATTCGTGGAGAGGCACTTTCTTTAGAGCAGTTTGCACAGCTCTCCAATATTATTTATGATCACAGGAGTGCTGTATAAAAACAGCGCGGGCAGTCCATACTATCATCAAAGACCATAAAACGAAATGATGATGGAGGTAAGCCAAATGAGAAAACAACAGTATATAGCCACTGTCGCATGTCTGGTAGCGGGAGTGATTGGATTTGTCAGTGTATATGCCACGGATAAAGGAAAAGAACGCAGGGAAGCAGAACAGGAAATTGCGGCACAGACCCAGCAGGAGGCACCGGCTTCCTATGAAGTGAAACCGGAAATAAGTGTGGAAGATGCAACGAAAAAAGCGGAAGAACAGGCGTTAAAGCTGGCAGAGCAGGAAAAAATGAAACAGGAAGAAACCCAGCAGGAGGAAGAGAAGAAACAGGACGAAGAAAAAACAGTAGAGACAGCAGCCACCGTGACACAGCATTTTGACAAGAGTTCTGCGGTCTGGCCAATTGAGGGAGATGTTCTTCTGGATTACAGCATGGATTCCACCATTTATTTTCCCACGTTAGAGCAGTACCGATGCAATCCTGCCATGGTGATCAGTGGCAATGTCAATGATAAAGTGTTTGCAATGGCAACGGGAAAAATAACGGATATTCAGGAAAATGAAGAAACCGGATGTACGGTGATACAGGATCTGGGTGACGGATATGCTGCGGTTTACGGACAGTTGAAGGAACTGAATTTTGCAAAAGGGGATACGCCGGAAGCTGGTCAGGTGCTGGGATATGTCAGTGAGCCGACAAAATATTATACAACCGAAGGCAGTAACGTCTATTTTCAGCTGAAAAAAGATGGAAAAGCTGTGGATCCGAAAGAATATCTTCCGCAGATGGCGATGGATACGCTGGATTGACATTCATAGTTTTTTCTAATACAATAAAATGTAAACGGTTTTGGAGCTTTATGCGAAAAAACCGTACATAATCAAGAGGTATCTCAGCTTAAGAGGGATAAAATATGGAATTTAACCAGTACAATACAACCGTACAACAGTGGATTCATACAGTTCTGGAAAATCGGGAAACCAATGCGGACGTGGTGTTGGAATGCTGTCGGGATATCATAGCGTATGGACGGGAAACAGATGATCCAAAGCTGATGGGATTCGGTTTCTTTTATGGTGGGGAAATCTATTATGAATTAAATGACGGAGCACATTTTTTCCATATGATGACAGAGGCACTGACGTATCTGGACCGTGCAGAGGAATGGGAACTTGTGGTGCGTTGTTACAATTTTCTGGGAATCGCATCCATGAGCAGAGGAAATCCATCGCTTGCGCTTGACTATTATATGAATGGTCTTAAGGACAGTGATACATATGATCTTCCAATGCAAAAGATTATGATTCTGATCAATATGGGGTTATTGTATCTGGAGTGTGGGCATTATGCAGATTCCGAGAATTCTTTTTTAGAAGCTTATCAGATTTTGCAGACAAAACAGAAGGATGAAAAGTATAATTTTTATATGTATGCTTTTTATGGAAATATGGCAGAATGTCTGATCCTGCAGGATCGTCTGGAGGAAGCAAAACCATATCTGGAGTATCTGCATAAAGATGGCTGGGAACAGGTTGCCCTTACAGAGCGGCTGTTTATCGACATCGTGGATGTAATTTATTATCACAAGATGGGAGATGTACAGAAGCGGAATGAGAGTATTCAGATGATCCATCAGAATCTTCCGGATAATCTGACGGTACTGGACTTTTTTTCGGATTATTACCGTTGTTGTCTGGTGTTGCTGGAAACGGACCAGGATGAATCGTTCTGGCGTATCATTGAAGTAATCGAACCACAGGTGGTGAATTTTAAGATCATTAATCTGCAGCTGAAAGTTCTGTCCCTGAAGATGAAATTTTACCGGAAGCATAACCAGAATGCGGAATATCTGCAGGCGGCAGGGCTTTACTATGAATTGTCTGAACGGAATGAAGTAGTGACGCGCAACATGCTTTCGAGTATGATTACGTTGCGCAAAAATCTGGAAAATATGCGCAAAGCCAGAATGAAGGCGGAACGAAAGAATCTTGTATTACAGGAGCGTTCCGAGCAGGATCCGTTGACGCGTATGGCAAACAGGTTCCGTCTGAATGATTATGCAGAAGAGGTGTTTGCCTATTCGCAGGAGAATGATATTCCGGTTGCGATGGAAATACTCGATATTGATTATTTTAAGGAATATAATGATAATTACGGACATCAGGAAGGAGACCGGTGTCTGGTAAGTATCGCAAATACAATCCGTAATCTGGTGGAGGAAGCGGAAGGATTCTGTGCACGGTATGGAGGGGATGAGTTTGTCATTATCTATGCGAATGTGACATGGGAACAGGCAGTTTCCTATGCAGAGGAGCTGCGCAGACGTGTACTTGCACTGGAAATGGAGCACCGGTTTTCCAAGGCACTTCCGGTAGTGACGATTTCGCAGGGAGTCTGTTGGGGAATCCCGCGCAAGGGAAACCGCAGCTGGGATTTTTTGCATGCAGCGGATAATATGCTTTACCGGGTGAAGAAATTCAGCCGGAACAATTATTGTGTAGGGGGGCTTGATGAAACTGAAGACGTGACCATGGGAACCACATTGTAACGGCATGGCAGTCGAAACCTGGCAAAAAGAAAAGGATGAAAATGGAAACAGTTAAATTTGAAGAATTAGGGTTATATCCGCAGCTTCTGCGGGCAATCAAAGAGATGGGATTTGAAGAGGCAACACCTATCCAGTCACAGGCGATTCCGGTTGTGATGAGTGGGGTAGATGTGATTGGTCAGGCACAGACCGGGACCGGAAAGACGGCTTCTTTCGGAATCCCTCTTTTGATGAAAGTGGACCCTAATAATAAAAAAACGCAGGCAATCGTACTTTCTCCGACAAGAGAACTGGCCATCCAGAGTGCGGAAGAAATCCGGAAACTTGCAAAATATATGCATGGGATCAAAGTGCTTCCCATTTATGGAGGGCAGGATATTTCCCGTCAGATCAAGGCATTAAAAGGTGGGGCAACCATCATCATCGGAACACCGGGGCGTGTGATGGATCATCTGCGCCGCAAAACCATTCGCTGTGATTATATTAACACGATTGTGCTGGATGAAGCGGATGAGATGCTTAATATGGGATTCCGCGAGGATATAGAAACAATTTTATCCTATATCCCGGATGAAGACCGGCAGACTGTACTTTTTTCGGCAACTATGCCAAAGCCGATTCTGGAAATCACAAGAAAATTCCAGCATGATGCGACTACGATCAAGGTGACGAAGAAAGAACTGACGGTTCCGAATATTGACCAGTATTATTATGATGTGCGCAGAAATGATAAGATGGAAGTGCTGACACGCCTGCTGGATTACTATAATCCAAAGCTTTCGCTGGTATTTTGTAATACCAAGCGCATGGTGGATGAACTGGCATCGGAATTACAGGGGCGCGGCTATGCAGCAGAGGGAATTCACGGCGATATGAAACAGGTGCAGCGTGACCGAGTGATGAAAAAATTCCGAAATGGGAAAACAGATATCCTGATTGCAACCGATGTCGCAGCGCGTGGAATTGATGTGGATGATGTTGAAGCGGTATTCAACTATGACCTGCCACAGGACAATGAATATTATGTGCACCGGATCGGAAGAACCGGACGCGCCGGCCGTACCGGAAAAGCGTTTAATTTCGTTAAGGGCAAGGAAGTATACAAACTCAAAGAGATCCAGCGCTATTGCAAGACAAAGATCAAGGCGCAGCCAATCCCATCTTCGGATGATGTGGCAGCGATCAAGGCGGATAAGATTCTTGACGGTATCGGACAGATTATCGAGGACGGAGATCTGCGCGATATGATCGAGCTGATAGAGCAGCAGGTGAACAACTCTGATTATACAGCAATGGATATTGCAGCTGCATTTTTAAAACAGGCAATCGGCGGAGTGGAATTATCAAAGGAGGATCACGAATTTGATGATGCATTAGCAGGAGATACCGGAGCCGAGGAAGGGATGGTACGTCTGTTCATTAACATCGGAAAGAGCCAGCGGATCCGCCCGGGAGATATTCTCGGGGCTGTAGCCGGAGAGGCAAAGATTCCGGGCAAACTTGTGGGGGCAATTGACATGTATGATAATTACACATTTGTCGAGGTGCCGCAGGAGTATGGAAAAGATGTATTAAAAGCCATGAAAAATGTAAAGATCAAAGGAAAGTCGGTCAACGTGGAGCCGGCAAATGCACGATAGAGGATAAGACCGTTTTTGGGGGAATGTTTACTATGGGGGAAGCTGCAAATGGTAAAGATGCCATGGATCAGATCGAAAAGCTTCAGCCACAGATTGTTCTCAGTGACGTTGTAATGCCGCTGATGGACGGTGTCGATTTTACGGTGGCGGTACATCACCGCTATCCGCACATCCAGATGATCATTCTCAGTGGATACGATAATTTTGAATATGTAAAGCAGACGCTCATGCAGGGGGTGGTGGATTATATCTTAAAGCCAACCCTCACACCGCATGAGCTTCTTGGCGTGCTTCAAAAAGCGGCAGCGCGGATTCCCGGCTGGCATCCGGATCATGCAATGACCGGGGAAACCGCGGAGGAACTGCTCAAAGAATTGCTGCTCGGGGAAACAAAAACAGGAGAAGAACTGCAAAAGGTATTTGCCGCATCCTATTACTGCATGTATGCGGTTACGATTGCGCATGGGAGTGAACGGGCGGCAGAAACAGCAGAACTTCTATGCGAAAAAATACAGCGTGCCAAAAGTGAATTTTCCGGAGTACTCATCTGTTCTCTTCCGACGGGCATCCTCTTCCTTGTTCTGCAGAAAAGTTTTGCAAACGGAATTGTGGGGGCTGTCAAAGGATAAGACGACATGCCAGATACCGTGGGTTTTCAGGATTTCAGAGAAATCGGAAACCCACGGTTTTTGCATTTAGAAGAAATATCAGATATGTAAGTAGTAAATAAAACTATGTATAAAAGAAATGAAAACAAATACATGTTGACAAAGAAACCACATTGCCATATACTGAAAATTGTTTGATAGTCAAACAATTTTGAAATATGGAGGAAACGTGCATGATAAGCACATATACATCAAAGTTGAAACAACTGCAGATTGGGGATCTGATTGCGAAAATTCCGATCATCCAGGGTGGCATGGGGGTAGGAATCAGCAGAAGCCATCTGGCGGGAGCGGTGGCAAAGGAGGGCGGTGTCGGTATCATTTCTACTGCGCAGATCGGCTACGATGAAGAAGGCTTCGAGAATGATCAGGCAGGCTGTAACTTAAAAGCCATCAAAAAACATATCCGGAAAGCAAAGGAGCTTGCCTGTGGAAACGGACTTGTGGGTGTCAATATTATGGTTGCATTAAAGCATTACAAAGAGCATGTCCAGGCAGCAGTTGCGGCAGGGGCAGATGTGATTATCAGTGGAGCCGGGCTTCCCATGAATCTGCCGGAGCTTGTCAGCAGAACCTGCCGGACAAAGATAGCTCCGATTGTATCCTCGAAGCGTGCAACCCAGCTGATATTGAAGATGTGGGCGCACCGCTATGACCGCACGGCGGACTTTATTGTAGTGGAGGGACCGAAAGCCTGCGGGCATCTGGGGTTTTCCAATGAACAGCTGGCACATATGGATGCCATTAATTTTGACGGAGAGATCCGGCAGATTATCGACTGCAAAAAGGAATACGAACAGCGGTATCAGAAAAATATTCCGGTCATTGTGGCCGGCGGGATATTTGATCAGAAAGATATTTCGCATGCGCTGGATCTCGGCGCGGATGGTGTGCAGATTGCCAGCCGCTTTGTCGCAACCGAAGAATGTGATGCATCGGAGGCATACAAGGAGGCGTATATTCACGCCAGTGAGGAAAATATCGAGATTATCCAAAGCCCGGTCGGTATGCCGGGACGTGCATTGCGCAATAAGTTTATCGACCGTGTAAAGCGCGCAAAGCTGCCAGTCAGTAAATGTTACAACTGTCTGGAAAAATGCAGTCCGCAGAAAGTTCCTTACTGTATTACGAAAGCGTTGATCGATGCCGTGCGCGGGGATGTGGAAAACGGTCTGGTATTCTGTGGGGCGAATACGGGGCGGATTCACGAGATCACTACGGTACATCATCTGATGCAGGAGCTGGCTGGAGATCTACAATAAAAATGGTTTGTGTGATTTTCCCTTGGAATCAAAGAATTCCTGTAGTAAAATAGGAAGAAAAGCAGTAATGCAGATACGGGAAAACATGAAAGAAGGAGAACACGCAGCATGACAGTGGCCGCACACGGTGGGGATATTTATCAAAATCAGATCACATATGATTTTTCTGTAAATACCAATCCGCTGCCGCTGCCGGAGATATTGCAGAAACGGATGGCGGAAGCGGCTGTTCACAGCAACTGTTATCCACAGTATGACAATGTGCTGTTGCGGGAACGGCTTGCAGCACTTTATGGTTTTTCAACAGAAGAAGTAGTGTGTGGCAACGGAGCATCCGAATTATTTGTTGCGATTGTGCATGCACTGCGCCCGAAGCGGGTGGGCATTTTGGCTCCTTCTTTTTCGGGATATGCCTGGGCGGCTCAGACAGTGGGAGCCGAGATATGCAGTATTCCGTTGCGGGAAGAAAATAATTTTGCCATGGATATGGCACAGATGGAGTCATTGTGCAGGCAGCCGGATGGAATCGGTTTATTATTTTTGGCGAACCCCGCGAATCCGGTGGGGAACAAAATGGAAGCGTCTCTTTTGGAGACGCTTCTTGACGTGTGTGAAAAGAAACAGATTACTGTGGTGCTGGACGAATGTTTCATTGCATTCACGGGGACGGAAGGATATGTTTCCTGGATCCGGAAATATTCGCATCTGATTGTCGTGCGGGCATATACAAAAATCTATGCGATTCCGGGAATCCGGCTGGGGTATCTGCTGGCGCAAAAAGAAATCTGTGAAAAAATTGCGCATCAGCTGCCGGAGTGGAATGTATCTGTGATTGCCCAGCGGATCGGCATGGATATTCTGGATGATTCGATTCCCGGTTGGAATCGCAGAAAGTATCTGATGGATACAATTGAGCTGATTCAAAAAGAAAAAGAATTTTTAAAACACGAGTTAACAAAAATATTTGGAAATCAGATGACAATTTTTCCTTCTGAAGCTAATTTTTTGTTGCTGAAAACACAAATTCCACTGTACAGATTATTGCTGGAAAGAGAAATTCTGATCCGAAACTGCGCAAACTATACAGGACTGGGACAGGACTTTTACAGAATTGCCGTAAAAGGTCATCCGGAAAATGTACAACTGATTGAGGCATTGCTGGATATAAAGAAGAAAGGGGAAGAAAAACGTTATGGAAAACATTGAATATGTTCTTCCGGGAGAGATTGAAAAACGAAGTTTTGCCATCATAGGGGAAGAACTAAAGGAGCGTGGTATCGTGCTTCCGCCGGAACAGGAGCCGGTGACAAAGCGCGTGATCCATACAAGTGCGGATTTTGATTATGCAAAGACGATGACGTATTCTCCCCATGCCGTGCAGATTGCCAAAGAACTGATTGCAGGTGGCGCTGACATTGTCACGGATACCAATATGGCGCTTGCAGGCATCAACAAAAAACGGTTAGCGGAATTTGGAGGAACGGTGCATTGTTTTATGGCAGATGAGGATGTGGCGCGGGAGGCAAAGACGCGGCAGGTGACACGTGCGACGGTCAGCATGGAACATGCAGCAAATATTGACAAACCTGTAATTTTTGCCGTGGGAAATGCGCCGACGGCATTGATTTCACTCTATGAACTGATGCAGAAAAGTGATTGGCGTCCTGCATTTATTATTGGAGTTCCGGTGGGATTTGTAAATGTAGAGGCGGCAAAAGAACTGATTTTAAAAACAGATGTGCCGCATATTGTCAACCGCGGTAGAAAAGGCGGCAGCAATGTAGCGGCAGCAATCGTAAACGCACTGTTATATCAGATCCGGCCGGTATAAAGGAAAGAAGGAGGCGTATCTGGTGTGAGGTCCGGCAGCTGTGCTGCCGCTGCTGCAAAGGCTGCGGCATATATGCTTCTGACGGGAAAAATAAAAAACTGTATAACGATTGAGACTCCAAAAGGAATTCCGTACACCGCGGAAGTGACGGATATCGTGCGCGGGGAATCTCAGGTTTCCTGCGCTGTGGTCAAGGATGGCGGCGATGATCCGGATGTGACCAGTGGAAGTAAAATCTGTGCCACGGTCACCGCGGACAACGGCGGGGATGGAGAAAAAGAACTTCTGCAGATTGACGGAGGAAAGGGTGTGGGCCGTGTGACGAGACCCGGACTGGATCAGCCCGTAGGCAATGCCGCAATCAATCATGTGCCGCGGGAAATGATCACCCGGGAAGTGCAGGAAGTGTGCCGGATTTGTGATTTTCACGGAACACTGCATATTCTGATTTCTGTGCCGGATGGGGAAGCACTTGCAGAGCGTACGTTTAATCCAAGACTGGGGATTGTCGGGGGAATCTCAATACTGGGAACGACAGGAATTGTGGAACCGATGAGCAGTCAGGCACTTAAGGAGACCATCCGTGTGGAACTCCGCCAGCAGCGTGCAGAAGGGCAGACCGTTGCGGCAGTTTCACCGGGAAATTATGGACTGGATTTCATGCAGCAGACCTATGGATATGATCTTGATCGCAGTGTGAAATGCAGTAATTTTATCGGTGAGACGATCGATATGGCGGCGGAACTGGGATTTTGTGCAATGCTTCTGACCGGACATATTGGAAAACTGATTAAGGTGGCGGGAGGCATTATGAACACCCATTCCCATGAGGGAGATTGTCGGATGGAACTTTTAGCGGCAGCCGGCATCCGTGAAAATGTATCTTTAGAATGTTTAAAGAAGATTTTAGATTGCGTCACAACCGAGGAAGCACTTGCGTTTATTGATGCCGAAGGTAAAAAAGAAGATGTTATGGAAGATATCATGGAAAAAATTGATTTCTATCTGAAAAAACGTGCGGCCGGTCGGTTGCAGATCGAGTGTATTGTCTATTCCAATGCCTACGGGCTGCTTGGGATGACCGGAAAAGCAGAAGAATTACTCAGGAGGTTGCTATGATTTATTTTGTCGGAGCAGGAAGCGGAGCACCGGATCTGATTACTGTGCGGGGAATGCGTCTGCTGCAGAAAGCAGATGTCATCATCTATGCCGGTTCGCTGGTCAATCCACAGCTTCTCGATTATGCAAAAGAGGGCTGTGAGATTCATAACAGCGCCAAAATGACACTTGAAGAGGTTATTTTGGTGATGGAACAGGCAGAAAAAAATAATTTAATCACGATTCGACTTCATACGGGAGAACCCAGTATATACGGAGCGGTGCGGGAACAGATGGATATTCTCGATCAGAAGGGGATTGCGTATGAGAGTTGTCCGGGTGTGAGTGCCTGTTTTGGAGCAGCGGCATCGCTGAATCTGGAATATACCCTTCCGGATGTGTCACAGTCACTGATCATCACCCGGATGGCCGGAAGGACGGCGGTGCCGGAAAAGGAGAGTATTGAGAGTTTTGCCGCACACCATGCTTCCATGGCAATTTATCTGAGTACCGGAATGCTGGAGGAATTATCACGGCGCCTTGTAAATGGAGGATATGAGCCGGATACTCCTGCAGCGCTGGTGTACAAGGCAACCTGGCCGGACGAGGAAGCATATATCTGTACTGTGCAGGAGCTGGCGGCGGTGGCAAAGAAACATAATATTACCAAAACCGCTCTGGTGCTGGTCGGAGATGTAATATCAAATCAGCATTATACGCGCTCCAGACTCTACGCGCCGGATTTTACAACTGAATTCCGCAAGGCAAAAACCCAAAACACTGTAGAAAATGAGGGAGTAATGTGTAACATCCATGCGGGAAAGGAGTTACCGGAATGATCCTGTATATGACCTGGTTTTCGGAACGTGGAAGAGAGCTTGCGGCACGAATCACAGAACTTTCACTTTCTGTTTCGTATGGATTTTGGCAGAGCCGTTACGGTGGTCACCCTGCGGTTTCAAAGATACAGATAAGAGAAAGAGGAAACCGGTCACTTCCGGATTTTCTGGAGGAGGCTTTTGCACAACAGTTTCCCGTGATTTTCATTGGAGCTCTCGGGATTGCCGTACGGGCCATCGCACCTTTGATCCGCCACAAAACCGTGGACAGTCCGGTACTGGTGCTGGATGAGGCCGGACAGTTTGTGATTCCGGTGTTGTCCGGACATCTGGGTGGTGCCAATGAACTGGCGCAGCAGATCGCAGAATCATTGCATTCCGCTGCGGTTGTGACGACGGCAACAGACGTGAATGGGCTTTTTGCCGTTGATGTGTTTGCAAGAAAAAATGGCCTGCGGGTGTGTAACCCCGAAGCGATCCGGCATGTGTCTGGAAAACTGTTACAGGGTGAAATCATTGTGATGGCGGTAGATCCGGCATGCATGTCCCCGGAGGAGATGGCAGAATTACAGCCGCCAAAGGAAGTAAAGCTGATTTCGTGGAACGAAGCACAGGCGGAACATGCTGTGGATGTGTGGATTACAAAAAAAGAGCCACAGGAAGACCGTAAAACGCTTGTTTTAGCTCCGAAAACAGCCGTACTTGGCATGGGATGCAGAAAAAATAAAAGTTATAACGAGATAAAACAAATGATAAAAACATTGGTGGATAGCAGAAAAATAGACCTGGATGATATCTATGCCCTGGCATCGGTTGATGTGAAGGAAAAAGAACCCGGTCTGCAGGAACTGGCACAGCATTTGCGGGTACCGTTTGTCGTTTTTTCTGCCGGAGAACTGAAAAAAGTGCCGGGTGATTTCACCGCATCCGCGTTTGTGGCTCAGACAGTGGGAGTGGATAATGTGTGTGAGCGTGCTGCGGTCGCTGCAGCAGACGGAGGTAGTTTGCTGATACATAAGCAGGCTATGGATGGCGTGACAATTGCCGTGGCAAAACGGGAGAAAATCGTATTGCAGTTTGTGTGAAACAGGCGTTTGCGTGAAATGAAAGGAAGGAGAAAGAAATGAAACACCGGATTTATGTGGTCGGTATGGGACCGGGACAGGAAAATATGATGACGCAGGAAGCCATGCAGGTGTTAGAAGCCAGTGATGTGATCATCGGTTATACCGTATATCTGAAATTGCTTGGGGAACGGTTCGGGTGCAAAGAATTATTGTCTACACCGATGCGGCAGGAGCGGGAACGCTGCCAGATGTGTTTCGAGAAGGCAAGAGAAGGCAAAAAAGTGGCATTGATCTGCGGCGGAGATGCCGGAATTTACGGGATGGCATCCCTGATGCTGGAAATCGGAAAATTATATGATGATTGTATCATTGAAGTAATTCCCGGAATAACAGCAGCAAGCAGCGGTGCGGCAGTGCTTGGGGCTCCTCTCAACCATGATTTTTGCGTGATCAGCCTGAGTGATCTTCTCACCCCGTGGGAGAGGATTAAAAAGCGGCTGATTGCAGCGGCAGAGGGAGATTTTGCAATGGCAATTTATAATCCGTCGAGCCATAAACGGGTAGACTATCTGGAGCGTGCCTGCAGAATTCTGATGGAACATGGGGTGGAACCGGAGCGTGCCTGTGGGTATGTGGAAAATATCGGACGCGATGATACGAAAGCCGTAACACTTCCCATGGAGGAACTGGTGCATACACCGGTGAACATGTTTACCACGGTATTTATCGGGAATTCCCAGACAAAAATTATTGATGGAAAGCTTGTGACACCGAGAGGATACCATATATAGCAGCAGAAAACGGGGAAGAGGAATAAGATGGCAGAGAAAGTGTTAATTTATGCGGGAACAACGGAAGGTCGTCTTCTCGCACAGGAACTTTCACGGGCACATATTGCCTGTGATGTGCATGTAGCAACCGAATACGGTCAGATGGTCATGCCGGAACTTGCCGGGGTGAAGGTCTGTGTAGGAAGACTGGACGTAGAGGAAATGCGCGCCCTGCTGAAAAAAAACGGACAGAACAACTATGCGGCAGTCGTGGATGCTACGCATCCGTTTGCCACAGAAGTGTCTGCCAACATCCGGGAGAGTACAAAAGGAAGTGGAATTCCATATCTGCGGCTCCAGCGGCGAATGGACGATGGAATCTGTAGCATACCGGAAAACGAAGGCATGAAAGAGCGCGCTGGAACCGTGCATGTGTTTGCCGATTATGAAAGCTGTGTCCAGGCACTTACGGACACATCCGGAAACATTCTTCTGACAACCGGAAGCAAAGAGCTGGCGGTATTTGCACCCCTGAAGGAGCGTTTGTTTGTGCGTGTGCTTCCCGGATTGGAGAGTATCGGTCTCTGTGAAAAGGCGGGTATCCGCGGAAAGCAGATTCTTGCGATGCAGGGCCCGTTTTCGGAGGAAATGAATCTGGCAATGATCCATCAGTTTTCGATCCGCTATCTGGTTACAAAAGCCAGCGGTGCGCACAGCGGATTTCAGGAAAAACTTGTGGCAGCGCAGAAAGCAGGTATTACGGCATGCGTGATCGGGAAACAGGAACAGGAACAGGGAATGTCTTATGCACAGGTAACCGAAACACTTTCCCGTCTGCTTGGACATACGATTTCCGGTCGTCCGGAGGTGGAAATTTCCCTGATTGGCATCGGTATGAGTGCAGCGACACTGACACAGGAAGCAAAAAGAGCGCTGGAAGAGTCTGATGTGGTTTTTGGGGCAGAACGGATGCTCGAAGTGGTGGAAAACAGTAAGGAAACCTATCCTTTTTATCTCGCAAAAGATATTTTACCGGTTTTAAGACAAAAGGAATCCCAAATGGATGGCCAGAAACTGAAAGTCTCCATATTATTTTCCGGAGATACTGGATTTTACAGTGGAACAGAAAAAATAAAAACAGAATTAAATAAAAATAATTACAAAAAAATTCGTATTTTTCCAGGAATTTCATCCGTTTCCTACCTCTCTGCGGCAACAGGAATTGCCTGGCAGGATGCAAAAATTTTAAGTATTCATGGGAAAAAGGATACCGCGGAGACCAGAGCGCTCGTTCTCGATGCGATCCGACATTTTCCCAAGACGTTTCTGCTGGTTTCCGGAGTGGAGGATGTCCGACGGATCGGATGCTGGATAGAAGAAGAAAAATTGACGCAAACCCGCATGATTGCTGGGTTTCAGCTTTCTTATGATGTAGAAAAAATCCGCGAAATATCGTGCAAAGAGGCAAAAAATACAAAAGAAGAGGGCCTGTATACCCTGTTATTATGCAATGAAAATGTGCAAAAAAGACGTCTTGTTCCGGGAATGTCCGATGAATCATTTTTGCGTGTCGTGGAAGGGGAAAAAACGGTTCCAATGACCAAGGAAGAAGTGCGTGCGCTTTCCTTATGTAAACTTGGCCTGACAGAAGATGCTGTGGTATACGATGTGGGGAGTGGTACCGGATCGATTGCAGTGGAATGTGCAAAATGCAGTCCGGGGATTCGTGTGTACGCCATTGAGCAAAAAGCCACAGCACAGCAGCTTCTGCGCCGGAATCTGGAAAAATTTCATCTGGCAAATGTGATTCCGGTGGATGGGAAAGCACCGGAAATATTGGAACCACTGGAACCTCCGACACATGTATTTATTGGGGGAAGCAGTGGACGCCTTGCGGATATTCTGCATGTCATCTGGGAGAAGAATCCACGGACACGTGTGGTTGTCAATGCCATAAGTCTTGAAACCGTGGCTCAGATTACAGAACTTGCTGCAGGGAAAATGCAGACAGAAATCATACAGGTGCAGGTCAGCAGAGCAAAAACCGTGGGAACCTATCATCTGATGCAGGCTGAGAACCCCGTATATATCTGTGTGCTGACGATGGCATAATGAGGAGAGAACTATGTTACACAGTGGAATGGTACTGGCAGCGCCGCAAAGTGGCAGTGGAAAAACGACAATCACCTGTGCGTTGCTGGCAGCAATGAAAAACAGAAAACTTGCAGTTCGTGCGTTCAAAAGCGGACCAGACTATATTGATCCCATGTTTCACCGTCAGGTGATTGGTGTACCGTCGCGCAATCTGGATACGTTTTTTTCAGGGGCAGATCAGATCCGGGAACTGTATGGATATGACCGGGAGAGCTTCTCTTATTCGGTGATCGAGGGAGCCATGGGATTATACGATGGCCTAGGAGGCACACAAAAAGAGGGCTCCGCCTATCATCTGGCACAGACCCTGGATCTGCCGGTTGTGCTTGTGCTGGATGCCCGTGGGATGGGGCGCACGATGGTTGCACTTCTGGCAGGGATATTACAGTATGACAAGGATCACCGGATCATTGGTGTGATATTAAACCGCACATCGGAAGGGTTCTGCCGGACAATGACGCCGGTGATTGAGAAAGAACTGGGCCTTCCGGTGCTGGGATGTTTTCCGGTACAGAAAAATCTGCATCTGGAGAGCCGGCATCTGGGTTTGAAAATGCCACAGGAAATGGAAGGTCTGCGCAAGCAGGTCAATCAGGCTGCGGAAAAACTTGAAGAGACCGCAGATCTGGATCGGATGCTGCAGCTGTTGCAAAGCTGGGCACTTTTACATGCGTTTCGGGACGGAAAAACGAAACTGCCTAAATTACAGGAACCGGGAAAAGACAAAGGGGTTTTACAGAAAAGGAAAAAACAGCAGGAGGAATGTCCGGTTATCGCAGTTGCAAAAGATGAGGCATTTTGTTTTTATTATGAGGATAACCTGCGGCTTCTGGAAGCGTATGGTGGAAAACTCGTCTGGTTTTCACCGCTTGGACAGGAAAAAATTCCAGAGGAAGCGGATGCGCTTCTTCTGGGAGGAGGCTATCCGGAGCTGTGTGCCCGGCAGCTCTCGGAAAATGTCTCCATGCGCAATTCCATCCGGGAGGCAATTGAAAATGGTATGCCGTCCGTGGCAGAGTGCGGCGGGTTTATGTATTTGCATGAATCCATGACAGATGAAGAAGGAGAAAACTGGCCGATGGCAGGGGTCATAACGGGCAGCTGTCATAACAGGGGAAAACTTGTACGTTTTGGCTATGTAAATGTGATGGAACAGACGTCTCATTTCCTGGCGGGAAAACCTGTCCGTGCACATGAATTTCATTACTATGACAGTGATAACAACGGAGAAAGCTGCGTGGCGGTCAAACCGGTAAGCGGAACATCCTGGACATGTATCCACGAGGACGACAGAAACTGGTGGGGTTATCCACATTTGTATTACCCGTCCAATCCGGCATTTGTGGAACACTTTGTACAGGCAGCACGCTTATATCACAGAGAGAGGAATGCAAAATAACATGAAAAAAGCAATTTTAATTGTGAGTTTTGGAACAACCTATCCGGATACCCGGCAGAAAAATATTGCAGCCATCACGCGGCAGGTCCGGGCATTGTATCCGGATGCCGTGGTAGAGGAAGCTGTCTCGAGTACGATTGTGCGTAACGCAATGAAAAAGCGCGAGCATATAGAAGCAAAGAGTCCGACGGAAGCTCTCGAAAGCATGAAAAAACAGGGAGTGACGCATGTAGCTGTATTTCCTACCCATGTGATTGACGGAATTGAAAATCACAGACTCAAGGAAGCGGCGAAAAAATATGCCGGTGCTTTCGAGCAGATTGCAGTTGCCGATGCGCTTTTGGCAAAACCGCAGGATTATGAGGATGTGGCAAAAGCACTGTGGGAGTCGCTGAAGGAAGAGGTGGGAGATTTCCCATTGATTTTGATGGGGCATGGAACCGAACATGCGGCAGATGCCAGTTATGCGATGATGGAACAGTCGCTGCGTGCTTATGCAAAGCATGAAATCTATATCGCAACAGTGGAGGGAAGTATTACCATTGAAGACGTGATTGCACGGATGAAGTCCGGGCTGCAGAGCAGACAGAACGGGAAAGTGCTTCTTACACCGTTTATGCTGGTGGCGGGAGACCATGCAAATAATGATATGGCAGGCGGCATGCAGGACGGGGAGCAGCCGGATGCGGATTCCTTTGCCGGAAAATTGCAGGCGGCCGGATACCAGCCGGAATGTGTGATTCGGGGAATTGGGGAGTATCCGGCTGTCCGGGAGGTGTATCTGACTCATTTGCGACAGGTAACGAAAAAATTATTTTGTGATTTAACAACAGAAAATCGTCCGGGTATCCTTTATGGAATCGGTGTGGGACCGGGAGATCCGAAACTTATGACCATACAGGCATTGGAAACGATTCGCAGCTGTGATCTCATTGTGCTTCCGGCAGTGTCAAAAGAGGAATGTTATGCGTATCGGATCGTGGAGCAGGTTTGTCCGGAAATTGCAGATATGCCGCTTCTTTGCATGCCATTTCCGATGATCAAAGATGCACAGAAACTGGAACTGGCACACAAACGGATTTATGATGCCATGGAAGATTATCTCCGACAGGGACTGCGGGTAGGAATGCTCACAATTGGAGATCCGGGGATATATTCTACCTATATGTATATGCACAGATGTGCAGCAGATGCCGGCTGGGAGGCGCGGATCGTAAGTGGTGTGCCGTCGTTTTGTGCAGTAGCGGCAAGACTGGGGATTTCTCTGGGAGAAAAAGATGAGGAAATCCATATTATTCCGACGGCGTATGACGTGCGTGAGTCACTCGGTTTTCATGGTACACGCATTTATATGAAATCCGGGAAAAAACTCGAAGAGTTATTACGGGTGCTCCGGGAATCGATGCAGGATAAAGAGAGCAGAGCGCACCAGGACATTTATGGAATATCCAATTGCGGCATGGAGAATGAACAGGTGTATTGTGGCCTGGATGAACTGGAACAGGCAAAAGGATATCTGACAACTGTGATTGTGAAGGAACATGTGGTACAATAGAAAGCGTTCGATTTTAGAAAAATCTTTTAATGTCTGGAAAAAAGGAGTGTCATATGTGGAAGATCAAGCACATTTTTGACGGAGAGTATGGGTGTGAGGAACTGGCAGAAGGGCAGCGGCCGAAAGTGTCGGTGACTCTGATCAATGAAAAAGAAGAAGAAACCTGTTTTTCTGTGGAGGACAGCTGGCTGACTGAGCACGGATTAAATGAGGGAGATCTCTGGCCAAAAGAGGATGAGTTCCTATAAGAACAGTGAAATAACAAAAGCAGGTGATACGAACCGTATCACCTGCTTTTGCTTGGCATTTTATAAGGAGATGTCAATATGCATATTCTGCGTGCTGATCAAGGACATAATGTTCTCCTGTACAGCAGAATTCATCTTACAGGAAAGCTTGACGAGCTTCTGCGGATATTCCTGATCCGGAGAGAGCAGCTTTCGTGCCTTGGAATTATTGGCGGTTTTCAGAAGGTCTTTGTTGAGATCCAAAGTGCCATCACTGTTTATCGTGATACCTAAATCTTCCAGTTCGTCTGCGTGTTTTTTACTCAGCGTGTTAAGCTGCTTGACATAACGTTTGGTTTCGTAGTCGGAACTGGATTTCCCGGAAGTGACCGTATAGTTGTAAGTATCCACAAAGGCTTCAATGGCAGCCTTCGATGTATCATTGAGATCATCGTCTTTCTCATCCGTGTCGGAACCAAAATCACTTTTGGAAAGCCGCTTGGCAGCCCTGTTTAAAGCACGGCTGTCTTCGTAGGAAAGCTCCACATTACTGTAACCGGACCGACCGGAGGTTTTGGCTGCTTTCTGATTATTTGTATAGAAGTTTCTTAAAAAATAATTCGTGGATAATGATACCCCAGAGGAAACTTTTGTGGACATAATAAACATCCTTTCTTAAAAAGGTTATAATTTCTATATTTTTACTATTTACATCGGCACTTGTTCTTTACTTCTTAACCCAAACAAGGTAAAATATTTTATATAGACAGGAACAGAGTAGATGAATTCAGGAGGCAATTACAGTTATGGAACGAAAAGCATTTGGAAAGCTTGCAGATGGAGAAGAGGCAACACTTTATACTATTTCCAATACGAAGGGGATGTATGCACAGATTACAGATTTTGGAGCATCCATTGTATCACTTGTGGTAAAAGATAAGGACGGAAAAAATACAGATGTGGTCCTTGGTTATGAAAATGCAGAGACTTATCAGCAGCAGATGGCCAGTTTTGGAGCAGTTGTTGGAAGAAACTGCAATCGTATTGCAAATGCGGAAATTGTGATCGATGGAGTTACCTATCAGCTTGAGAAAAACGATAATGAAAATAATCTGCACAGTGGTTCACAGGCGACTTCAAGACGTCTGTGGGATGCTGAGGAACAGACGGCAGACAAAATTACATTTGTAATTAAGGATGCAGAAGGTCAGCAGGGATATCCGGGAAATGCAGTTATGAAAGTAACGTATGAAGTAACTGAAGCGAACGAACTTTCCATTACATATCATGCAACAGCGGATAAGACAACGATTTTTAACATGACAAATCATGCATATTTCAATCTGAATGGTGCCGGAAGCGGCAGTGCCATGGAACAGATTCTGCAGATCCGCGCGTCTCATTACACACCGGTAATTGATGCAAAATCCATTCCGACCGGTGAGATTGCTTCGGTGGATGGAACACCGTTTGATTTCCGGGAAGCAAAGCCGATGGGCAGAGATATTGAGCAGGCAAATGATCAGCTTTCTTACGGCCATGGATACGATCATAATTTTGTTCTGGATAAGGAGCGGGCAGGGCTTGAAAAGATTGCCACCGCATACAGTACAAAGAGTGGCATAAAGATGGACGTGATTACGGATTGTATCGGTATGCAGCTTTACACTGCGAATTTCATTCAGGGACAGAAAGTGCAGGGCGGAGCAGTATGCAAAGAGCGGGATGCTTTTTGTCTGGAAACACAGTATTTTCCAAATTCCATCAATGAGCCAAATTTTACAACACCATTGACAGAAGCCGGAAAATCATATGATACAAAAACGGTCTATGCATTTTCGATTGCATAGATATAAATACAGGATGTAAAGGGGAAGAGGATGTTAGAAAAGGCAGCCTCTTTTTCTTTTGGAATCAGAATAGGGTAGGAGGATAAAATGAAAATCGTATTTTTGGATGCAAAAACAATTGGAGATGATATTGATCTGTCTGCATTTGAAAAACTGGGAGAGGTGGTAACATATAATTTTTCCACTACAGAAGAAGCTTTGGAACGGACCGTGGATGCAGACGTGATCGTGTTAAACAAAGTGGAGATTAATGAGCATTCGATTGGAAAAGCAAAAAAACTGAAACTTGTCTGTGTGACGGCAACGGGAACAAACAATCTGGATAAGGAATATTTAAAAAGCCGTGGCATAGAATGGCGTAATGTCGCAGGATACTCCACGGAAAGCGTAGCCCAGCATACGTTTGCCATGCTGTTTTATCTTTGGGAAAAGCTTGCGTATTATGATCAGTATGTCAAATCGGAGAAATATGTGGGAGATGTTATGTTTACCCATTTTGAGAAAAGGTTTCATGAGCTGAGCGGAAAAACCTGGGGAATCATTGGTCTGGGAAATATCGGGAGACGTGTGGCGGATATTGCAAAGGCATTCGGATGCCGGGTGATCTATTATTCCACTTCCGGTAAGAATTCTCAGCAGGGATATGAACGTGTGGAATTTGATGCGTTGTTGGAACAATCAGATATTGTTTCTGTTCATGCACCTCTTGATAAAAATACGCGGGGACTCATGAACCGGGGAGCATTTCGGGAAATGAAATCGTCTGCAGTTTTTTTGAATCTTGGACGAGGACCGATTGTTGTGGAACAGGATCTGGCGGATGCGCTTGAGACCGGAGAAATCGCGGGTGCGGGGCTGGATGTCCTTTCCGCAGAACCAATGCGGAAGGATAATCCGCTTCGCAAAATCAAAGACAGCGAAAAGCTGATTATCACTCCTCATATTGGCTGGGCAAGCGTGGAAGCACGCACGCGTTTGATGGAAATTATCTGTCAGCAGATTGCGGATTTCCAAAATCAGATTATATTATAATCATATGTCTCTTATATAATAGGAAGAAACTCTTTTATTCATCACAAGGCAGACCACTCAGAAACGAAAGATTACCGTACGCGGATAGAAAGCGTGCGGTTTCTTTTTGCGGGAAACCAGAGTGCTGCAAATGTGCGTAATCAACCAGACGTTTATGATAAATTTTCTCAGCCTGTTCATAGAGCTCCGGAAAAGAGGCATTGGAAGATTCCTTTGTCCATGGATGAATCCAGGTGTGATGTTTGAGGTTCATCGGGTCCTGTATAAAACGATAATAATCGCTGGCAACCATCGGAGATAAAAAAGCACGTCCAAGGAAAATTTTCTCGATCAGACGGGATAATACTTTCTTCTGGCCACTTGGATCATTCAGTAAATGGGTTCCAAGTTTCATCCAGAATGGTGCACCGCTCAGGAAAAGTTCACTCACGGAAATATCCGGATAGGTGTTGCGGTATGCGTAACACAGCATTCGCACAATGACTTTCCGCTGGAGCGTCGTCAGACGAATCGTTGCGTTCTGATGAAACTGGGAAGGATACAGATGCTTTTTCTCATATAAAAGTTCGGAATCGAGTTCCGTTTCGAAATAAGCATGCTGACCAAAATATTCCGTATTGGAAGGTGGGGTCTGGGCATTATAGCCTGTAAATGCATATACATAGGGATGAATCGTACAATCCAGTGTGTAATGACCCATAAATCCACAGATGTAAGCGTCTGCAATAGAGAGGGAATGTTTTTTCCCTGCAAAAAGTTTGCGGCTTTGCAGCAGATTGGCAAAAAACTGGCCAGTATCCTTGCGATGTGCCAGATCTCCAATATTTTTTCGATGCATCAGGTAAGAGGGAAGATAGTAAAAAAACAGATCAGGTCCCTGCAGACCAAGTGCATATGCGCTGTGATCGCGTCGGATCATATTGTGCATGGATGTGGAGGTCAGACGTCTGCATGCGTCTATGCCAAACAGATAGTGGGTGGTAAAACCCGGCATACAATCACTCCAATCTTCAGTAAATAATCAATTTTTTAAAGAAACAACAGCATTATAGTATATTTTATTGCTTCGGTCAATTTGCGGCAGAAGTAAATATTTTAGGTTGACTTTACATAAGATAGTGGTATAATGTCACGTAGTATTCAAAACTACGTTTTGAGTCTGCAACAAAAATTATATCCAAAAATCGTTGGAAAAATGCACAAATCATGTTTTTTTAGACATTTTCAGAAGATTGTATATTGCAAACATACATGGTTTTGTGATTGAATATGTTCATTCGGTGGAAAAACAACTATACTTCCAATGGATGAAATATCTTATGATTTATTTACACAAGAAAGAAAACGGAGGAGTAAGAAAATGGCAAGTTTAAAAGATGCGGCAGAAAGACAGGCGTTTTCGCTCGCTATCGATGCTACGTTAAAGAGTCTGAATAAGGACAGAGAGAAAGGATTGCTCAATATTGTAAATCTTGCGCAGAAATTTATGGGAAATAATTTCCGTTCTGATGCATATGAAGGCGCAAAGAAAATGATTCAGAATCCGGACAGCAAGTGGATGCGTTATGTAAATCGTCTTCTGGATGAGACAGATCCGCATGTTGCCAAGATGACAGCACTGAATCTTGGATATCAGGCAGCGTTTGCAGGAACCAAGAAGATTCGTAAAATGAGAGAAATTGAGAACTGCAATATTCCGTGGCTCATTCTTATGGACCCGACCAGTGCATGCAACCTCCATTGTACAGGATGCTGGGCAGCAGAGTATGGTCATAAATTAAATCTGACATTTGATGAGTTAGACAACATTGTTACACAGGGTAAGGAACTGGGCGTATATTTTTATATGATGACCGGTGGAGAACCACTGGTACGTAAGGCTGATATCATCCGTCTGTGTGAGAAACACAATGACTGCGCATTCCATTGCTACACAAACGGAACACTTGTAGATGAGAAGCTTTGCGAGGATATGAAGCGTGTAGGAAATCTTTCCCTTTCCATTTCCCTTGAGGGATTTGAAGATGCCAACGATTTCCGACGTGGAGAAGGTGTATACAATAAAGTCCTTCACGCAATGGATCTGTTACATGAGAACGGACTGATCTTTGGAAACAGTGTATGTTATACAAGCAAGAATATGGATGCGGTTACCAGTGATGAGTTCTTTGATCTTCTGATCGAGCATGGAAGCCGTTTCGCATGGTATTTTCATCTGATGCCGGTAGGAATGAAGGCTTCACCGGAACTGATGCCGACCAAGGAGCAGAGAGAATATATTTACCACAGACTGCGTGAAGTTCGTGGATTTGAAGGTGGAAAAGAAATCTTCGTTATGGATTTCCAGAACGACGGTGAATACGTTGGAGGATGTATCGCCGGAGGACGTAACTACTGTCATATTAACCCGAAGGGTGATGTAGAGCCATGTGTATTTATTCACTACTCTGGAGCAAACATCCGCGAGAAATCCCTGCTTGAGTGTCTGAAGCAGCCGTTGTTTATGGCTTACCGTGATAACCAGCCATTCAACGAAAACATGCTTCGTCCATGTCCGATGCTTGAGAATCCGGAGATTTTACAGAAGATGGTTCATGAGACCGGAGCTCATTCTACAGATGTAGAACAGGAGGAGCCGGTTGAGCATCTGTGTGGAAAGTGCGTAGATTACGCAAAGGATTGGAAAGAAACAGCAGATAAACTCTGGGCTGCACATCCATATAAGCAGAAG
>OIDD01000439.1_pt1 | contig 23345 bp, 23 predicted proteins | sample 1606751 | NCBI WGS metagenome assembly OIDD01 (sample SAMEA3882544, study PRJEB24775) | human gut metagenome | biome: human-associated habitat; feature: intestine environment; material: feces | place: Netherlands | collected 2009/2010
GGAGAGAAGCCACTCAAGAGAGTGGCTTCTTTTTTTATATTCATAGCTGCGGGAGTGCAATTCACTGTTCGAAATCCGCGACAATACGTTACAATACCCCTATCACGAGAGATAGGGGTATTTTTATTATGGAACACTATATGGCAAACGAGAAGATCGAAGCCTATTTGAAAGCCCTCGAAAGCGAAGAACGCGCCGCGGCGACGATCGAGAAATACCGCTGTGCCTGTTGAGTTTTGCTGCGTTCCTGTGCGGTGCGAAGGTCACTTCGGAAACGATTCGACCCTGGAAAGACGACCTGCGCGAGAAAAACTACGCACCGTCGACCATCAACGCTTGTTTGGCGGCACTGAACGGCTTTTTCTGCTTCTGCGGCTGGACAGATTGCCGCGCACGGTTTCTCAAGATCCAGCGCCGCCTGTTCCGAGACAGCAAACAGGAGTTAACGCGAGCAGAGTATGAATGTCTCGTCGCCGCGGCAGAGGCTGCGGGCGACCGGGGCTTTGCGTTCCTGATGGAGACCATCTGCTCCACCGGCATCCGTGTCAACGAGGTGCAGTATATCACGGTTGAGGCCGCGAAGAACGGCAAAACAGAAATTGCGCTTAAAGGCAAAATCCGCACGATCCTACTGCCGTCAAAACTCTGCCGCAAGCTGCTCAAGTTCGCCGCGCGGCAAAAAACCGCCTCCGGCGCGATCTTTCGCGCCAAAAGCGGCAAGTCCATGTCGAGATATCAAATTTGGCCGAAAATGAAAAAGCTGTGCACCCGCGCAGGTGTCGACGCAGGGGAAGTTTTCCCGCACAATCTGCGCCACCTGTTCGCGACGGCATTTTATCGCGCATACAAGGAGATCGTCAAGCTGGCGGATGTCCTCGGCCATTCGAGCATCGAAACGACGCGCATTTACCTTGTTACGAGCATGGCGGAGCATCGGCGTCAGCTCGAACAGTTAAAACTTGTATCATAAAAACGGAATCTATATTCTGTTGCGCAAAAATGCCAAAGCGAATACAGTTACCACTATATTCACAACTAAAGCGCATGCAGAGATCGAGCTGTCTGCGCCCGAGAACGCTCAAATGGGTGCAGCGGCACAAGCTTACAGTGCGTTTTCCCCTGTAAACTCCATAATTTATATTTGAAATCATAATTTCCCTAGTCTTTGTCGGAAGATTGTGCTATATTTTGCTACGAGTAAAGGAAACGATAAGATCGTTTCGCTTCCTTTGCATATACGGAATATAGATTCCGTTCTCAAAATCTCATATTTTGGCAAAACCGCCGAAAGGCGGCGACGCAAAGCCAGATGGGTCTAACGCCTCTCCGAATGGAGAATACGCTATGACAGCCGGTTGCACCCTTACTGATGTATTCGCATGTCACTGCTCCGTCCGGCTTTGCTGGAACGGAGCTTTTTTCATGAGAGGGTGGCTGACGATCCGACGAACATTTAGAGCGTTTTGCACCGAACAGGGAAAGACTGCTTTGCTTGCCCAGTGGGATATTGAGCGAAATTTACCACTCACGCCGGATGATGTGACTTTCGGCAGCCACAAAAGAGTCTGGTGGACCTGTCCAAGCGGCCACTCATGGCAGGCCATGGTTTACACCCGCAGCGAGGGTGCAAGCTGCCCCTATTGCACGGGCCGCAAGGTTACGCCTAAACAGGGCGGCCTGGTGAAGCAGTTTCCCGCGCTGGCGGCAGAATGGGATGACGAAAAGAACGCGCCCTTGACGCCGCAGGATGTGACGACCGGCAGCCACAAGCTCATCTGGTGGAGATGCCCGAAAGGGCATTCGTGGCGCGCGGCGGTGTATTCGAGGACAACCCTCGGCACGGGCTGTCCGGTCTGCACCGGACGGCAGGCGCTCGCAGGCGAAAACGACCTCGCGACGCTGTACCCGGACATTGCCGCGCAGTGGGACGAGGAGAAAAACGGTGCGCTCCGACCGAGCAGCGTCACCGCGGGTTCAAACCGCCGCGTGTGGTGGCGATGCGAAAAGGGGCACTCCTACCGTGCTGTGATCGCGCAGCGCGGCGACGGCTGCCCCTACTGCGCCAACCGAAAGGTGCTGCCGGGGTTCAACGACCTTGCGACTGTTCAACCGCTTGTGGCCAAGCAGTGGCACGAGAGCCTCAACGGCGCGCTGACACCGGAGATGGTGACTGCCGGAAGCCACAAAAAAGTGTGGTGACAATGTCCCTACGGCCACATGTGGAAAGCGGTCATCTACGCCCGCACCGGCGCGCAGCAAAGCGGCTGCCCCGTCTGCGCCGGAAAGACCAGACGCAAAACCAAGTAAACTCAGCCCGAGAAGGCGGGCAAAAGATAGAGAATCTTAGGAGGTAATGGAATGAAACGGCGATTATTGGCGAGCTTATTAACGCTTGTCATGGTGCTGAGCCTGCTGCCAACGGTAGCTTGGGCAAGGAATGATGAGGGCATTGATGCTGATTCGGTAGAAATGTATTCCTCTGATGATGTAGTGACATCGGGGCCGATAACCCTTTGGACGGGTAAAGAAGGCCAAATTACCGTTCCCGAGGAGAACGAAGTCAGGAGTTCGAACGCAGATATTGTCAGTGTTGAGCAGGATGGCACAGCGGTGACGCTGACCGGTGGCAGCAAAGAGGGACGCGCAGAGGTCACTGCGGGAGAGTCTACCTGGGTCGTTTATAACTACGCCAGCGAAGCGGAGTATAACTATTTATACTCGCTGTTCCACGAGAAAACAATCTCCGTGATGGGCGACAGCATTTCGACGATTAAGGACAAAATCCCCAGCGGTAATGCTCTGTATTATGATAATACTACTGGCAAAGAGATGACTTTTGAGCGCAATTACTGGGGTGACATCATCACCCGCTTTGGCGCGGCAGAGGGCATTGATGAGGCGTGGAGTGGAAGTACCATCGGTTCTAAAGCTGCTTCTATGGCAAGCAAGGATAGAATCAACAAGCTTGACGATAATGGCACGCCGGATGTGATCCTGTACTATGGCGGCAGCAACCCGGACAGCTCGGTCGGTACGTTTGATCCCGATGCAGACTATGCGAAGACTGTCGATTGGGCGCAGTCCTATTCGGATACAGCGAGCGCCTACGCGGCTTCTCTGCAGCGCATGAAGGTAACCTATCCGGGTGCTGAGATTATCGCAATTATTCCCTATTATGAGCAAAATAATATTCCTAAACAGGCGGAAGTGATCGAGCAGATTGCAAAGCACTACGATATCACGACAATCGACCTGCGGGAGCTTCGGAAGCAGGAAGACATTTCTCCGAAAAACGAACTCCACCCTAATATGGATGGTCACAGCCAGATCGCGGCCTACATCTGCCAGCAGCTCTATGAGCAGCAGGCAGTGACTCCGAATGAGAAGACCGTCACCTATAATGCCAACGGCGGTAGCTTCAAAAACGGCAGTGATCCCATTAAGCAGTCCGTGACAGCCGAGCTGCCGAAGGCCACCCGCGCAGGCTACGCCTTTGTGGGCTGGTTCGATCGGGCTGCTGGCGGGAACAAGATTGCATCCGCTCTGGACACGGCGATTCCCTCTGGCATGCAGGACGACCTTAACGGTACGACCCTGTATGCGCATTGGACGCACACCTTTACGTGGAATTTCAACAGCGATATGAACGCTATTGACGCAGATGGTAACGTTATCATCACTGTGAGTGATAAACATGGCAGCACCACGTTGAACGATGACAACACAGTGAAGTTCAATGATTATCAGGGTAAACTGAGCACTCCATTCACTCTTGACCCGACGCAGAATTGGCGTGTCGAGTGGAAAGAAAAGAATCAGGCAAAAGAGAATATGCTCTTCAGCTCTACTGCAACGAGAGAAAAGGGTATGACCTATATTTTCCTGTATGAGCCGAGCATCTATATGGGCACATATAATGATACAACCGGCGGTACGAAATATATCAACTTCGGTGGGCCTGCGTATCAGAAAGATCCAACCTCCAATGAGTATTCTGTTGTCAAACTGGAGAATAACTATGATAAAGCTACCGAAACGAGCCTTGTGACTCTTTCTGTTGATGGTGAGCAGGTGTTTGCCAAGCTGAACACGCAGGGCAGATACGGAAGCCATGGATCTTCGTTGACTGCAAGTGACTATGAGCAGTATGCTTTGGAGAAGCTCAACTTTACATTTAATTACCTCGGCGGATGTAACTTGAATACAGGTGCCGGGGTGGGTAAAGAGAATTGGTTGCTCCGAAATACCTTCGAATACATCAAGGTGACGCTGGGTGACGACCATACCCACACATATGGCACGACCTATTCCAGCGACAGCACTGGCCATTGGAAGACCTGCACTGAGTGCGGTGCAAACGGTGAATTTTCGAAGCACACCGGCGGTACTGCCACCTGTACTGCAAAGGCGGTTTGTGAAACCTGTGATCAGCCGTATGGTGAATTAGGCGCTCATAAGCTGACCAAGACCGATGCCAAGGCTGCCACCTGCACGGAGGCCGGCAACGAGGCATACTGGACCTGCTCCGGCTGCGGCAAGTACTTCTCCGACGAAAACGGAACCAACGAGATTGAGAAGGACAGCTGGGTGCTCAAGACCCTCGGCCACGATATGACCAAGACCGATGCCAAGGCCGCGACCTGCACGGAAGACGGCAACAACGAGTACTACACCTGCTCCAGATGCGGTGGAGTCTTCAAGGACGAGGCTGGTACGCAGGCAACCACCGTTGAGGCGGAGACGCTGAAGAAACTCGGTCACGACTGGTCCAACAAGGACGGCATCTGCGCGGTTTGCCACACCAAGTGCGACCGGGTGCACAAGCCCGGCACGACCTGCTCTGTCTGCCACAAGTACACGAGCTATCCTTACGTTCCCGGCGCGCCGACCTATCCCGCGACCGCTCCCGCTGCCCCCAACGGCACGGTGGCCGTTTCCCCGGCCAACGCCTCCAAGGGCGCGAATGTGACCGTCACGGTGAAGCCCAACGAGGGCTATGAGCTCGGCAGCCTCGCCGTCAAGGATGCGAGCGGCGATCTGCTTCCGCTCGCCGACCTCGGCAACGGCAAGTTCGGCTTTGTGATGCCCGCGAGCAAGGTCAGCGTCGAGGCGGAGTTCGTTAAGACTGCTGCTACCAGCTTTGCTGATGTTCCCGCGAACGCTTACTTTGCCGATGCAGTGAAGTGGGCAGTCGATAAGGGGATCACCAACGGCCTGTCCGACACGATGTTTGGTCCCTATGAGTCCTGCACGCGTGCGCAGATCGTGACGTTCCTGTGGCGTGCCGCAGGCAGCCCCGAGCCGAAGACGATGAGCAGCTTCACGGATGTTCCCGCGAGCACTTACTATGCCAAGGCTGTCGCTTGGGCGATTGAGAACGGCATCATGAACGGCATGACCGAGACGACGTTTGCCCCGAATGCGACCTGCACCCGCGGCCAGAGCGTGACGTTCCTGCACCGTGCGCTCAAGGGCACCGCGAGCGGCAGTGCGAACTTCACCGACGTGAAGTCCGACACGTTCTACGCTGATGCAATTAACTGGGCGGTTGCGAATAACGTGACGAACGGTACTTCCAACACGACGTTCAGCCCCAACGCGGACTGCACGCGCGCGGAGATCGTGACGTTCCTGTATCGCGCCTATCAGGGCAAGTAAATCCAACTGAAAAAAGCGGCGGTTCATCAGAACCGCTGCTTTTTTGCGCCGCATTGACAAGCGTTCCCGCCCTCGGTATACTATGACCAAAAGCAAGACGGCAGTCAAAAATGCAGACGAGTTTGAGAGATTAAACTCGAAAAGGGGAGAGCAAATGAAGTATCTTGGAAAGCCTGCGGGCATGTGGGCGCTGTTTGCCGGATCGTTTGAAAAGCACCTGACGGTCGAATTCGACCTGACCGCGGAGCAGGCGAAGGACGTTGCGGCGCGTGCCAAAAAGAAATATCGCGAGATCATCGCGAAGCTGCCGGAATTTGACAAGCGCGACCGCTTCGAAATGAACATCGTCAACTGCGCGATGCTCGCCGCGTTTATCCTGTGCATGCCGCAGCGGCCGGACATCAAAACGCTGACGGACTACTACGCCGCGGCGATGATGACGCCTACGATGAAGGCTTTCTGCCGCGCGAGCGGAAAGAAAAAGTTCACGCCCAAGGACATCGAGGGCATGAAGGCGACGGCGAAGCTGCGCGCGGGCGACCGCAACCCCTATTCGTGGAACATGGACTTTTTCGAGTACGAGGACGGCAGCGGCTACGAGGCGCGCTTCACGACCTGCGGCATCTGCACGCTGATGCAGGTGTTGGGGCTCTACGATCTGACGCCCGCGCTGTGCCATCTCGACTACACGATGAGCGACGCGGGCGGCGCGTCGGATTTCGTGCGCGAGTACACGCTCGCCTCCGGCGGCCCCTACTGCGACTGCGGGTATCACAAAAAGCAGTGAAAAAACAAAAAGGATGCGTCTTTCGATGCATCCTTTTTCCTTTATGTAGGGGACTCAATCTTCGTTGTAGGCATCCGAGGCCTTGATGCGCTGGTACATGTCCTGCATCTGGCGGTCGATCTCAGCGATCTTGCCCGCGCATTCGAACATCTCCTCGTTGATGCCCTCGGGCAGCTTCGTTTTGTCGACCTTGTAGCGGATATCGTGCTCAAGGCTCGCCCAGAAGTCCATGGCGATCGTGCGCAGCTGGATCTCCGCCACGACGTATTCCGTCCGGTCGGAGAGGTAGACGGGCACCTTGATGTCCATGTGCAGCGAGCGGTAGCCGTTGTAGTTCGGCGTCTGGATGTAGTCCTGCTTTTTGACGATCTCCACATCCGTCTGCCGCGCCAGCATCTCGCCCACGCGGTAGACATCGTCGATGTAGCTGCAAACGACGCGCACGCCCGCGATGTCGTTGATGTTTTTTCGCGCGGACTCGATCGAGAGCGGCAGGCCGCGCTTGATGAGCTTGGCGACGATGCTCGATTGCGATTTGACGCGCCCGTCGATGTGATGAATGGGATTGCGTGCATAAAGAACATTGAATTCACTGTTGAGAATATTGAATTTCAACGTGAGCTGCCGAACCGCCGCGTCATAGAGATTCTGCATGACAAGAAAGTCATGCGGATCTTCGCAGAGTGCGGCGCCGTTCCCCGTTCGATTCATTCTGAGCCTTCCTTTCCATCGGAAGCGTCAACGCCCGCCCGATGTGCTTTTGTTCCTTTCAGTATAGCAGACGATCACCGCCGCGCCAAGGGGAGAAATGTTGATTTTCCGCAAAAGTCTGCGCGAAAAAAGCAGCGGGCGGGAGAAACTACCAAGCGACGGGCAAAAGAACTTGCAATGCAGCGCAAGCCATTCTATAATTAGCCTGAAAGGATATGCACAGCGTTCGGCACTTCCGCTCCGGTGGCAGAGTGAACGCGCGGAAGGTGCAGAAAAGAACAATGGATAAAAAAGGAAAACAGCAATTTCTTCTGGTCGCGTTCGGCGTGGCGCTCTATGCCGCGCTGATGAATCTCAACGAAGTCGCGGCGTTTCTCACGAGGCTCGCTACCCTCTTCACGCCGGTGATCATAGGGTTATTGATGGCGTTTGTCCTCAGTGTGCCGATGCAGGGCATCGCAGGACGTTTGACGCGCCTGATGCCAAAGGCAAAGGAAAAACACATTGACCTTCTCAGCCTGCTGCTGACGCTTTTGTGCGTGGTCATCGTCGTGGTACTGCTGTGCGTTCTGGCGCTGCCGCAGCTTGCCGCGTCGCTCAAGAGCATCGGCACACTGGTCAGGGAGAACTGGCCGGACTGGGCGCGCCTTCTCTCGGATCACGGCGTGGATACAAGCGAGCTCACCGATCGCATCGCCGCGCTCGATTGGAAAACGGTGCTGGAAAAGGCGCTCACCGGCGCCGGCGCGCTGATCGACTCGGTGGTGGATCTTGCCGGTACCACAGTCTCGGCGGTGGCCAACGTCACCTTTGCCATCGTCATCATGTTTTATGTGCTGCTCGACCGGCGCAGCCTTGCTAAACAGAGCCGCAGACTCCTCTACGCCAACCTGAGCGAGCGAAAGGCCAATCAGGTCTGCCGCATCGCGCGCCTGACGCACACCACCTACGCCCGTTTCCTGTCCGGGCAGTGCGTGGAGGTCGTGATCCTCGGCACGATGATCTTTCTCGCGTTCTCCCTGTGCGGCATTCCCTACGCGGGGCTGACCGCCGCGCTGACGGCGGCCTTCGCCTTTGTTCCCTACATCGGCGCGCTGGCCTCCTGCGCAATCGGCGTACTGCTGACGCTGCTTGCCCAGCCGGAGAAGGCGCTGCTGTGCCTGATCGTCTATCAGGCGGTGCAGTTCACGGAAAATCAGTTCATCTACCCGCATGTGGTTGGCAGCAGCGTGGGGCTTGCGCCGCTGTGGACGCTCCTTGCGGCATTGCTTGGCGGCAAGCTCTTCGGCCTTGTCGGTATTGTGTTTTTCATTCCCCTCACGGCGGTAGTACTCCAGCTCGTACATGAGCACACCGCACAGCAGCTTTCGGAAAAGAAACTCGACCGCGAGGATCTGATCGAATAACAAAAAAGGACGACAGCTAAAAATAGCTGTCGTCCTTTTTTGTGCGGTCACGACTGCGCCATGCGCTCGAGGAGCTGGAAGGCCTCTTCGAGTTTGGGGTCGATATGGTCGGTCTGCAAAGCCTCGCGCACGCAGCCTTCGATGTGCGCGCGCATGATCTGCTGGTTGGCGCTTTTGAGGAGCGACTGCGTGGCGAGAAGCTGGTTGGAGATGTCCACGCAGTAGCGGTCGTCGTCGATCATCTGCAAAATGCCGTCGAGCTGGCCGCGGGCGATTTTGAGCTTGCGGCGGACGGAATCACGATCGGCTCTCATGGCCTTAGCGGATGGAGACGGCCTGATAGCCCGCCTCATCGACCGCGGCCTTGAGCGCCGCGTCGGTTACGCTGCCGTCCACGCTGACGGTGGCGGACTTGCTCTCGAGATCGACCTTTGCCTCCTTTACGCCGGGGACGGCGGAAAGCGCCTGCTGAACGTGATTCACGCAATGCATGCAGGCCATGCCCTCAATGCTGATGACTTTTTCCATGTTTGTTTCTCCTTTTTCATTACTTGCCATAATTTCCTTGCTTGCTATCTCCACTCCGCGATCCGACGGAGAAGAAACCGTTTTCGGTGCTGCCTCCGTGTGCTTGGCCTTGAACCAGCGCAGGCGCAGCGCATTGCTCACCACAAACACCGAGCTGAAGCTCATCGCGAGCGCGCCGAGCATCGGGTTCATCTTGAGCTGGAAGGCGGGGTAGAACACGCCCGCCGCGATGGGAATGCCGATGGCGTTGTAGAAGAACGCCCAGAAGAGGTTTTCCTTGATGTTGCGGATGACCGCGCGGCTCAACTGCACGGCGGTCGAGACGTCGAGAAGGTCACTGCGCATCAGCACAATATCCGCCGACTCGATGGCGATGTCCGTACCGGCGCCGATGGCAATGCCGACGTCTGCGCGCGCAAGGGCGGGCGCATCGTTGATGCCGTCACCGACCATGGCGACCTTCTTGCCGCCCTCTTGCAGACGGCGAATTTCGCGTTCCTTATCCTGCGGCAGCACCTCGGCCACGACGCGGTCCACGCCGACCTGACGGCGGATGGCCTCGGCGGTCTTGGCGTTGTCGCCCGTGAGCATGACGACTTCAATGCCCATGCTCGAGAGCTCGGCGATGGCCTGCGCGCTCGTGGGCTTGACGACATCGGCTACGGCGATGAGGCCGATGAGCTTGCCGTCCAGCGCAAAGTAGAGCGGCGTCTTGCCGTCCTCAGCCAGCGCTTCGCCTTGTGCGAGCAGGTCACTCTTTTCGATGCGGTTTGCTTCCATCATGCGGCGGTTGCCGGCAAGGCAGAGCTGGCCCTCGACCTCGCCGCGGATGCCCTGACCGGGGATCTGCTCAAATTTGTCGACGGACAGGAACGTGAGCGATTCCTTCTCCGCCTCGGCCACGATGGCCTCGGAAAGCGGATGCTCGGAGAGCTTTTCGAGCGACGCGGCGACGGAGAGAAGTTTGTCCCTGCCGATGCCGCCGTCGACGACGTCGGTGACGATGGGCTTGCCCTGCGTGATGGTGCCGGTCTTGTCGAGCACGACGGTGTTGACGCTGTGCGTCGTCTCAAGCGCTTCGGCAGACTTGATGAGGATGCCGTTCACCGCGCCGCGGCCCGTGCCGACCATGATGGCCGTCGGCGTGGCGAGACCCAGCGCGCAGGGGCAGCTGATGACGAGAACGGAAATACCGATGGACAGCGCAAATTCCACGCTGTGGCCCGTCAGCAGCCATGCTGCCGTCGCGATGACGGCGATCGTGATGACGACGGGGACGAACACGCCGCTGACCTTATCGGCGAGCTTGGCGATGGGCGCTTTGGAGCTCGTGGCCTCGTCCACAAGGCGTACGATCTTGGAAAGGGCGGTATCGTCGCCGACTTTGGTCGCGCGCATCTTGAAATAGCCGGATTTGTTGATGGTCGCGCCGATGACGCTGTCTCCCGCCTGCTTTTCGACGGGGATGCTCTCGCCCGTCAGCGCGGATTCGTCGACCGAGGACGTTCCCTCGAGCACGACGCCGTCGACGGGGACGCTCTCGCCCGCCTTGACGATCAGCACGTCGCCGAGTTGGACCTCCTCGACGGGGATGACGCTCTCGACGCCGTTGCGCTCGACCGTCGCGGTCTTGGGCGCAAGGTCCATGAGCTTTGTGATGGCATCAGAGGTCTTGCCCTTGGCGCGGGCCTCCATCGTCTTGCCCATGGTGATGAGCGTCAGGATCGTGCCTGCGGACTCGAAGTACAGCTCCATCATATAGGTGTGCACCGTGTCCATGTCCATTCTTCCAAAGCCGATGCCGATCTTATAGATGGCGTAGATGCCGTACACGATGGCGGCGCTGGAGCCCAGTGCGATCAGCGAATCCATGTTCGGCGAGCGCTGCCACAGCGTCTTGAAGCCGACGATATAGTACTGGCGGTTGATATAGACGATGGGCAGCAGCAGCAAAAACTGCGTGAATGCGAACGTCATCGCATTTTCCATGCCGAGGAAGCACGCGGGCAGCGGCCAGCCCATCATGTGGCCCATCGAGAGATAGAACAGCGGGATGGTGAAGAGGAGCGAGAGGGCGAGACGCTTTTTCATGTCGCTATACGCCTTCTGTGCGGCGCTGGCGCCGCCGGTCTCGGCAGTCTGCGCGGCGGGGGCGCTGCCGGGCTTTGCATGCAGAGACGCACCGTAGCCCGCCTTTTCGACCGCGGCGATGATCTGCGCGGACGAAAGCTGGGATTCGTCGTATTCGACGACCATGCTGTTTTTCAGCAGGTTGACCGCGACCTGCTGCGCGCCTGGCTGCTTGGCGACGGCCTTTTCCACGCGGCTGGAGCAGGCGGCGCAGCTCATGCCGGTCACGTCATAGGTTTCCTTTTTCAATTTGATTCCTCCTTCGGGGCAAATACAATACCCGCGTGGGGTATTTTTCATTTACCGACAGTATAGGTCGGAAATTGGCGGATTGTCAAGACCTCTTTTCGAGAAATTTCCGTTTGGGCGAAAGTTGCGGCGTTTCGGTCGGGAAAACTTACCGCCGCCGCGCCGCTGGACAGCTTGCATCCCTTATGATAAACTGACGGCATGCGTTTTATGATAAGCAGGTGAAAAATGAAGCAAAAACATATCTTGAAATGGCTTGGCATCGCACTGGGCGTGTACCTTTTATATGGGGTGCTGACAGCCATTCTCGTCCCGCTGCCGCAAAAAGAGGCGGCAGGGGAGCTGTGGAGCCAGTATGAAGCCCGATTGAGTACGGACGCATCGCAGGAGCGCGTGAGGAGCATCGAGGATACGGACAGTGCGCTGCTCTGGCGCTTGCAGCTCATCGAGAGTGCGGAAAGGGAGGTCATCTTCTCGACCTTTGACCTGCGCGCGGACGGCAGCGGACAGGATTTGATGGCCGCGCTCTATGGCGCGGCGCAGCGCGGCGTGCGGGTGCGCATCATCGTCGACGGGCTGAACGGTTTTCTGCATCTGCAAAACAGCGGCGTTCTCCGTGCCCTCGCGGCGGAGGAGAATGTGGAGGTGCGCTTTTATGATCCCATCGACCTGCTGCGCCCGTGGAAGCTCAACTACCGTCTGCACGACAAGTATCTGATCGCCGACGGGAGCAAATACATCCTCGGCGGAAGAAATTCGAACGATTTGTTCCTCGGCTCATATCAGGAGAACCAGAACATCGACCGCGACGTGCTCGTCGTGTCGGATGGGGGAGAGGGCAGCTCGGTCTCCCAGCTTTTGACGTATTTTGAAAGCGTCTGGTCGCAGCCGGAGAATAAAACCATCACAGGCAAGACGTCCTCGCAGACCGACGCGCTGCAGGAGCGCTACGCGGCGCTATGCGCGGTGCATGGAAAAGAGCTTGCCGCCGTCGACTGGGAGGTGGAGACCGCGGCGGTCACGCATGTGAGCCTTCTCAGCGGCTCGCCGCGCGCGGAGGCGAAAGCGCCTGAGCTGTGGGACGCGCTTGTCCGCCTGATGGCGCAGGGCGATGACATCCTGCTGCAAACGCCGTACATCATCTGCAACGACAAAATGTATAACGATTTGGAAGCACTTGCCGAGACGCGGCAACTGCGCGTGCTGACGAATGCCGTTGAAAACGGCGCGAACCCGAGCGGCTGCTCGGACTACTTACGCGAAAAGCAAAATATTTTATCGCACGGCGTCGACGTGTACGAGGTCGTCTGCGGCCAGTCGCTGCACACGAAGACGATTTTGATTGGGGATGATCTGAGCATCGTCGGCTCGTTCAACGCCGACATGCGCAGCGCATATCTCGACACGGAGCTGATGCTCGTCATCGAGAGCGAGGAGGTCAATGCCGCGCTGCGAGAAGAGAGCGGAAAATACATGGGCCAGAGCCGCCTCGCCCTGCACGACGGCGGCACGGAACACGGCGCGCGGTTTGAAGAAATGACGCTGCCTTGGGCAAAACGCGCGCTGTATACGATTCTGAGCGTTGTCCAGCGCCCGATCCGCCACCTGCTGTAACGAAAAGTGCGGCATAGCGGAAAATGAGGGAAAGGAATACGGATTTTGCCCGTATTTCCGTTTTTTCACCTTGCAAAAGACGTTCGGGTTTGCTATGATAAAAAATACGTATGGATACGTTCCGCTTTTTGTGGAGACAGAGGATAAGAAAGGAAGATCGTTATGATTTACACGACCGAAGTGCAGCATATGTGCCCCGTTGCGAAGGGCGCATATCACGGTCCGGCCCCGATCCCCGAAGAGGGCAAGTGGGTCCAGGCCAAGGAAATCAAGGACATCTCCGGCCTCACCCACGGTGTGGGCTGGTGCGCCTCAGCAGGGCGCCTGCAAGCTGACGCTCAATGTCAAGGAGGGCGTCATTCAGGAGGCTCTGATCGAGACCATCGGCTGCTCGGGCATGACCCATTCCGCTGCCATGGCTTCCGAGATCCTGATCGGCAAGACCATTCTCGAAGCGCTGAACACCGACCTTGTTTGCGACGCCATCAACACCGCCATGCGCGAGCTGTTCCTGCAGATCGTCTACGGCCGCACCCAGTCTGCCTTCTCTGAGGACGGCCTTGCTGTCGGCGCGTCCCTCGAGGACCTCGGCAAGGGCCTTCGCTCCCAGGTCGGCACGATGTTCGCCACCGCCGAAAAGGGCCCCCGTTACCTCGAGATGGCCGAGGGCTACTGCTCCCGCGTCGCGCTCAACAAGGAAAACGAGATCGTCGGCTACGAGTTCATCAACCTCGGCAAGATGATGGACTTCATCAAAAAGGGTATCGATGCGAACGAAGCGCTCGAAAAGGCCAAGGGTCACTATGGTCAGTGGGACAACGCTGCCAAGTATATCGACCCGCGTCAGGAATAAGGAAGGGAGGACGAAACAATGGCTTTATTTGAAAACTACGAGAGAAGAATCGACAAGATCAACGGCGTCCTCGCTCAGTACGGTATCTCTTCCGTCGAAGAGTGCCGCGAGATCTGCAAGGCCAAGGGCTTTGACCCGTATGAGATCGTCAAGGGCATCCAGCCCATCTGCTTTGAAAACGCCTGCTGGGCGTACACCGTCGGCGCGGCCATCGCCATCAAGTCCGGCGTGAAGTCCGCGGCCGAAGCCGCCAAGATGATCGGCGTGGGTCTTCAGTCCTTCTGCATCGACGGCTCCGTCGCCGAGGACCGCAAGGTCGGTCTGGGCCACGGCAACCTCGGTGCGATGCTGCTGTCCGACGAGTCGAAGTGCTTTGCCTTCCTCGCCGGTCACGAGTCCTTCGCCGCCGCTGAGGGCGCGATCGGCATCGTCCGCAACGCCAACAAGGCCCGCAAGGAGCCCCTGCGCGTCATTCTGAACGGTCTCGGCAAGGACGCCGCTCAGATCATCTCCCGCATCAACGGCTTCACCTATGTTCAGACCCAGTTCGACTACTTCACCGGCAAGCTGAACATCGTGCGCGAGATCCGCTACAGCGAGACCGAGCGCGCCGACGTCCGCTGCTACGGCGCTGACGACGTCCGCGAGGGCGTTGCCATCATGCATTCCGAGGGCGTGGACGTCTCCATCACCGGTAACTCCACCAACCCGACCCGCTTCCAGCACCCCGTCGCCGGTACCTACAAGAAAGAGTGCATTGAGCAGGGCAAGAAGTATTTCTCCGTCGCCTCCGGCGGCGGCACGGGCCGTACCCTGCACCCGGACAACATGGCCGCCGGCCCTGCCTCCTACGGCATGACCGATACCATGGGCCGCATGCATTCCGATGCACAGTTCGCCGGCTCATCCTCCGTGCCCGCGCACGTGGAGATGATGGGCTTCCTGGGCATGGGCAACAATCCGATGGTCGGTGCCACCGTCGCCGTGGCCGTCGCTGTTGCGGAGAGCCTGAAGTAAGAAAAACTTACCGAAAGCTGACAAAAAGGCAACAATTCCACAAAACACAAAGCACCCGCTTCCATGAGGAAACGGGTGCTTTTGCATTTTTGTCAACATTTTGCCAACCTCTGCTCAAAGTCGGCACTAAAATGATGCAGTGGGCGATGTCACTTTTCGAGTGCGTCTTCTATATGAGAACTCAAATCGCGGCCTGCTGTGAAGACATTCCAGATGTAGACGGTTTGTGCAGTTTTATCTGTGGAGTAAACCACAACATCCTGCCGTGTGATGAACAGGCGAACACCTTTGCTGTGCCATGGCTCTTCGTTGTAAAGCGGATACTTCTCCGGCATAAAAGAAAGATCGTGCCAGATCGCATCCTTCAAGCGAGCGTACCAGCGTTCGGCGGTGGTGCGGTCGTGAAGAACGCTGGTGATGTATTGAAACTTTTCAGCGATATCGTTGGCGGCAGCATTTGTGTATACGATATTGTATTTGTCCATGTTTGCTTATAGTCCTGCGATTTTTGCGTCAAGCGTATCCTGAGAAAGGGTACGGCCAGAGGCAATATCCGCTGCACTCTTGCGGAGTTTGGCGTTGATCTCATCCTGACTCAGTTCATCCCAGGTTTTTAAGGACGGGGTAAAGGGCATACCGCCTTCACGAAGACTTTGCTGCGCAAAGATGCGGACGGCCTCTGCAAAGGAGGTACCGAGACTGCGATAGAGACTCTCTACCTCGGATTTCAGTTCGCTGTTCATACGGATTTGAAACGTTGCATCCATTGCCATAAAAATCAACTCCTTGTGTTACGATTGTACTACAAATGAAAAAGGAATGTCAATAGCAGTATCTGCCGAACGGCAGAGAAACAATGCAGATGAAAGGAAAAATCCCAATTATTTTTTCAGCAATACCTAAAACAGCTCCAATAGCTGTGCATTTTCGGTGGACATCTTATTTGTGAGATGCTGATAGATCTGCATTGTGACCTGAATGTTTTTGTGACCGAGGCGGTATTGCACATATTTGGGCGAAGCACCCTTTTCGGCAAGCATGGTGGCGTGGGTGTGACGAAGACTGTGGTAATCAAACTTGTCAAACCCAAGCTCTGTGCGGGCGATATGACTGACATGCTGCATGACCTGTCGGTCGTTAAGCACATTTCAGATGAGATTGCAGTGATGTATTTGGGGCAGTGTGTGGAAAGAGTGCCCAGTAAAGAGCTGTTCCAGAATCCGCTGCACCCGTATATAAAGGCGTTGCTGTCAGCAATTCCCATCCCGGATCTTTCAACACACGGAAGGAAGAAACACCCTGTTCTTATTCGCCGGACGGAGAGTATCCCGTCATCAACCTGGAAAAGGGCGGCCTATATACGAGCTATTCAGGCACATGGGAAGAGAACACTGTGCTTCCCTGCATAGTCCGTTTATCCAGACGCTTTTAGGCTGCTATGAGCAGGTCATGGGCGAACCGGGTAAGTGCCTTGCTATTGGCGGCGGGACATATGTGCGCTTTCTGAAAAATGGCGTGGCGTTTGGCGCTTTCCAATTAGGTGTAGATTATCACATGCACGGTGCAAATGAGTACCTTGTGGTAGATGAGATCGTGCGAAGCGCGGAGCTGTTTGCGCTGACCGTTGCTGCACTTTGCGGCGAACACGCTGAGCCGATGTAAAATGCGGTTATGTAAATAACACCCGTCGGTATGATCCGATGGGTGTTATTATTTGTGCTGTGTTTTTTGACAGACGAATCGGATTCTTGCAAAAATGCCCAAAGATGTCAATAGAATCCGTTCGCCTGCGCAAGAATTTTATGGCGTGCGGACAGAAAAGACTTTTTCGTGCTGCGAGACGGCGACAGACAGCAGATCTCATGGCGATAATGACGAATTTCTGTCATTGGAGTGTTTTTCGTAGAAATACATCTGTCCGCTCCTTGCAATTTCCTGCACATAAAGATATAATAAAGGCCGTTAGTGAAAGCGCCTTTGCGGCCTGAGCAGAGAGAAGAGGATCGTAAGAGCGTTAGATTTTGTAAAGAAAGAAGATGCCCCTATGAATCCCTTTATGAAGACCCTTAAAAAAATTGCCGCCGCGTATAACGGCGTCAGCCTGATTTTGCGCATCGCGATCGGCCTTGTCGTCGGCGTGATCCTGGCGCTGGTCTGTCCCGGCGCGACGTGGTTACAGGAGCTTGGCAACCTGTTTGTCGGCGCGCTCAAGGGCATTGCCCCCGTGCTGGTGTTCGTCATCGTGGCGAGCGCGCTGGCGCAGGGCTCGTCCAAGCTCGACCGCCGCTTCGGCACGGTCATGTGGCTCTACATGCTTACGACGTTCGTCGCCGCGGCGCTGAGCGTTGTGACCAGCATGCTCTTCCCGCAGATGCTCCTGCTGCCCGAGGCCGCTGAGGCCGAGGTCATCCCGCAGGGCCTTGGCGAGGTCATGCACACGCTACTGTCCAACATCGTCTCGAACCCCATCTCCGCCATTATGAACGGCAACTACATCGGCATTCTGATGTGGGGCTGTCTCTTCGGCGTGGCGATGAAGAAGCTCGGTGCGGACTCGACGAAGGTCTTCCTCAGCAACACGGCGGACGCGGTGTCCACCATCGTGCGCTGGATCATCAATTTGGCACCGTTCGGCATCATGGGCCTTGTGTTCACGAACGTTGTGAGCAACGGCCTTGCGATCTTCACCCAGTACGGCAAGCTCCTGCTGCTTTTGGTCGGCACGATGCTCTTCATGGCGTTTGTCATCAACCCCATCATCATCTTCATCTATCTGCGCTGCAATCCCTATCCGCTGGTGTTCCGCTGCCTGCGTGAAAGCGGCCTGACGGCGTTCTTCACCCGCTCTTCCGCGGCGAATATCCCCGTGAACATGGCGATGTGCGAAAAGCTCGGCTTGGACAAGGACTTCTACTCCGTCTCTATCCCCCTCGGCGCGACGATCAACATGGACGGCGCGGCCATCACCATCACCATCATGACGCTGGCCGCGGCCAATACGCTGGGTATGCAGGTATCGCTGCCCGCGGCGATTTTGCTCTCGATCATGTCGGCCCTCGGCGCGTGCGGCGCTTCCGGCGTGGCGGGCGGCTCGCTGCTGCTCATCCCGATGGCGTGCTCGCTGTTCGGCATCTCGAACGACATCGCGATGCAGGTCGTCGGCGTCGGCTTCATCATCGGCGTCATTCAGGACTCTGTCGAGACCGCGCTCAACTCTGCGGGCGACGTTGAGTTCGCCGCGACGGCCGAGTATCACCAGTGGCTCAAGCAGGGCAAGCCCCTGCCGGAATTCCTCGGCGGCAAGAAGAAGTAAAGCGTCAGAATGTGAAAACAAATAAAAGTGCGCCGGCTCAACGAGCCGGCGCACTTTTTGTGCGGTGATGCCGAACGATGGTCGGGAGGGGGCAACTTCGTATTTGCTTTCAAATTACCCCATGCTATAATAGACAAACTATGACCAATTTTGCATATTTATGACAAGTGTAAACGCCGCAAAGGAGACAAGCGCATGAAGCAAGCAGAGCATCCGCCCGTGACCGCAGGGGCGAACAGTGCGGCAGAATACAGCCTAGCGCTCATCGACCAGCTTGCGCGCATCGACCGCACGTGCAGCAAAGAGGAGATGGACGAGCTGGTTTGCCGCCTGCTGAGCCTGATCGGCGAGGCCATGCTGTCCGACCGCGTGTTCCTCTTCGAGCGGCTGGAGGGGACGGCGGAGGCCTATTGCAACACCTTTGAGTGGTGCGCGAACGGCGTCGCGCCGCAGATCGACAACCTGACGGAGATCGTTCCCGCGGATATGCCGTACTGGCTGGAGGTCTTCGGCCGCGGCGAGACGATCGTCATTCCCAATATTGAAGACGTGAAAACGCAGATGCCGAGCGAGTACGAGATCCTGAAGACGCAGAGCATCCACTCCGAGATCGCGGTGCCGGTCTTCTATCGCGGCAATCTGAGCGGCTTTTTCGGCCTTGACAATCCGCAGCGGGCGATGACGGCCGGCAGCTCCGATTGCTTGCCTTTGTCGGCGGGCACCTCGGCAGCGCGCGGGAGAACCTGCGCATGCTGACGCTGCTGGAAGAAAAGCAGAAGTCGCTCGAGCAGAATTTGCAGGCCGTGAAGCTTGAGCAGCAGATGCTCAAGGTGCTCTGCAAGGACAGCACGTCCGTTTATCGTGTGGACCTGATGAACGACCGGGCCGAGATCGTCAAGATCGAGGAGCACTCCAACTCCGCGGGCGACCTGCTCCCGCATGGGCAAGAGCTGTTTTCCTATGCCGAGGCGGTCGAGCATTACTATCACAAGTGCGTCCTTAAGGAGAGCGCACCGGACTTCCTGCAATTTTTGGACGCAGAAAATCTGATGCGCGAGCTCAGGACCAAGGACCGCGTCAGCCGCCGCTACCGGAGTGTGCCGAACGCCATCGGGAACATCTATTTCGAGGTGCGCGCCAATAGGGTGCAGCAGACGGAAACGAGCTTTCAAATCCTGCTGGACTTCCGCAGCGTGGATGAGATCGTGAGGGAGGAGCGCGAGCACCAGCGCGCGCTGGAAACGGCGCTCACGGAGAGCCGGATGAGCTACGAGGTCATCTCGGCCATCAGCAAGATCTATTATACGATCTACCGTATCGATCTGCGCACGGGTTATTATGAAGAGGTTGCAAGCGAGCGGCAGATGCACCGTCTGACCGGACACAGCGGCAGAGCGAGCGTCCACATGAGTGAAATGAGCAAGCAGAGCATTGTTGCCGGAGTATCTGCCCTATGTTGAACCGTTTTTTGACCTTTCAATGCTCGCGGAGAGACTGCGGCGCGCCGCGCGAACGAGGCAAAGTCCGAGTTCCTCTCGCGCATGTCGCACGATATCCGCACGCCGATGAATGTCATCATGGGCTTTACGAACATCGCCCTACAGCACGCGGACGATTCGGATAAGATGAAAGAGTGCCTGGAAAAGATCCGTGTCAGCGGCAGCAACTTGCGGGAGCTTATCGACGATGTGCTGGACATCTCGCGCATCGAGAGCGGGGAGTTCAAAATCGTCTCGCAGCTGGTGAAGCTGCCGGAGCTGTTTGACTTCTACTGCCAGGCCATCGCGGGCATGGCGGAGGCGAAAAACATCCGCTTTTCGGGGAAGCTGCACGACATTTCCCACAATGTGCTGCTCTCCGACCAGATCGCCTCGGGCAGATCTATATGAACCTGCTCTCAAACGCCGTCAAGTATATGCCGGAAAACGGCGATGTGAAGTTCGAGGTCTACGAGGAAAAGCTTGCCGAGAGCGGCAAGGTCCGCCTTGTCTCGGTCGTGAGCGACACGGGCATCGGCATGACGCCGGAGTTCATGGAACAGATGTATTCGGCCTTTTCCCGCGCGGTCGACACGCGCGTCAACAAGGTGCGCGGCAGCGGCCTCGGCCTTGCCATTGTGAAAAAGATCGTCGACCTGATGGGCGGTGCGATCGGGGCTGAGAGCAAGGTCGGCAAGGGCACGACATTCCGCGTGACGCTCGACCTGCCCGCCGCGGCGGACGACGCCGAGACCGAAGAGCACACCGAGACGGCCATCACGCTGCCGGAAAAGCCGCTCACCGTGCTCGTGGCCGAGGACAACGACCTAAACTACGAGATCACCGCCGAGCAACTGCGCGGCTACAGGGTGCACTGTGTGCGCGCTGTGAACGGGCAGGACTGCTTACAGCGGATCGGGCAGGCCGCGCCAGACGAGTTCGATGCGATCCTGATGGACATGCAGATGCCGGTGATGAACGGCCTGGAGGCGACTGCCGCCATCTGAAAGCTCGACAGCGAGACGGCGAAGCACATCCCCATCATCGCCCTCACAGCCAACGCCTACCATGAGGACATTCAAAAATGCCTCGCTGCGGGCATGAACGCCCACCTCTCCAAGCCCATCAACATCGACCGCGCGGCGCGCACGATCATCGAATGCGCCCGCACGGCGAAAGAGAACGGATAAAAGAAAAAGGCTCACGAAAGCAATGCTTTCGTGAGCCTTTTTGCGATATTTACTGCTTGTCGCCGCCAAATATCGAAATTTGACTCTCATCGCTCTGGCTGTGCATCTCGGCGATGACGGCAAGACTTTCTTCGCTCGCGCCGCCGGGTTCGACCTGCGGCATCGCGAGGAAGAAGCCCTGCAGAAGGTCGACGCCGAGCGACAGCACGGTGCGTACCTCGTCCGCGGTCTCAAGGCCCTCGGCCACGACCTTCATGCCGCGCTGGTGCGCGTAGGACACGGTGTTCGACACGATCTGGCGCTTGTTGGCGTCGGTGTCGATGCTGCGGATGATGGAAAGGTCGATCTTGATGTAGTTGGGCGAGAGCTCGAGAAGGCTGCGCTCGTTGCTGTAGCCGCTGCCGTAGTCGTCGAGTGCGAACGCACCAGAGCTGCCACGGATCGTCTGCTTGATGCGCAGCGCCTTGGGGTCGAGGCACTCTTCCTCCGTGATCTCAATGACGATGCGCGGCAGGATCGAGGCGTAGCGTGCGGAGTATTCCGAAAGCTCATCGGGCGTTAGATACTGGCTTGCAATCGAATTGATGAACAGCAGCGCGCTGGGCACGACCTTACCGGCGTTTTCAAGCGCCTGATATGCACTTGACGCACAGAAGAACGTGATGCGCTCGACCTCGTGCAGGCAGTTTTCCTCGCGCGCGAGGCGCAGCACGTCAGCAGGGGAGTGCAGCGTGGGCAGGTCCACGCGCATGAGCGCTTCATAGGCGAAGACGCTGCCGTCTTTTGCGTCGATAATCGGCTGGAAGTGATAGGAGATGAGCTCTTCGTTGATGAGACGGCGGAACTCCTCATGGCAGCGTCTTTCCTGCAGGCTGGTGCGGTAGACCTCAGGGTCGAATTCCAGCAGCTCGCCCTTGCGCGAGTGCTTGACCTGATACATGGCAAAGTCCGCGTATTTGCGCAGTGTGATGAGATTTGTGCTGCTCTCGGGATACCACGCGATACCGCCGGAGACGCTCACGCGCAGCTCACGTCCGCTGGGAAGCTGGACGACAGAATGCTCAAGGGCGGCTTTCAGCGCGCGGATGTCGGCGCGCAGCGTATCCTGATCGTTGTAGCCGTAGAAGAGTGCACTGAACTCATCGCTGCTGATGCGCGCGCAGACAGTACGCGCGGGAGCGTTCTTGGCAAAGCATTCGCCTGTGCGGCGGATGTACTCGTCGCCCCAGTCGTGGCCGAATGTGTCGTTTATTTGCTTGAGGTTGTCGAGGTCGAACATCAAAAGCGCCGCGTGGCCGAGCTTTTCGGGTGAGCAGAAGAACTCGGCGCAGATGCGGTGGAAGGCACGGCGGTTGTAGAGGTCTGTGAGCGTGTCATAGTCGCACTCGTGCTCAATGCGCAGCTTTTCAAGCGTGTTGGCGGTCGCATCCTCGGCAAGGCCGACCTGCGTGCCGTCTTCGTGTGTCGTCTCGATGCGAAGGTAGCGCTCTTTGCCGCTTGGCAGACGGATGTGGTAGAGCATCGCGCCGTCGGGCGCGGGGGAGTGGGGGCACGAGCGCTCAAAGCGCTGCAAAAGCTCGCGGAAACTTTGCGCTGTTAAGTCGTCTGCGTCAACGCCGGGCATGCCGAGAAGGTCGAAGAAATTGTCGGTGACATAGATGCTGTCGGGAGCGGAGCGCAGCTCATAGCCGCCGAGCTCCACGCTTGCCATGTCCATGATGCGCAGAAACTTGGTCGAAGTATCGAGTACCTCGCGTCCGAGCTGCGTGAACGCGGAGGAGAACCGGTCGAGCTCGATGATGCCGGTGGCGGAGAGCATGGGGATGGAGCTGCGGCTTTCACGCGCGTGCGCGACCTCGTCGGAAAGGCGCGAAATCGGGCGCGAGAGCTTGCGCGCCAGCACAAGGCTGCTGAAAAGTCCTGCAGTGAGCACGACGAGGACCGCGATGATCAAAAACCGCAGCACATAGCCTGAAAAGGCGTAAAGCGCCGATACCGGCACCGAGCCGATAAGCAGCATCTGCTCATTGGAAAACGGCGCGTTGCGGTTGTAGAGCGTCAGCGGTGCCACGGCGGCGTGACAAAGGCCGAGGGGGGAGTCACTCTGGTAGCCACCGCGCTTTGACGGCTTGAGCAGCAGCGTCTGGTCATAGGATTGCTGCGGCGCATTTGCAGCGGGGGAGGCGGAGATGACGCTGACTGTAAGGTCGTCTTTTCCGATGGCGGAATTCGATGCGACGCCGAGAAGATAGGTGCCCGAGCTGTCGTTCTGCAGCTCGGTGCCCGGCAGCAGGGTTTGGAGGTAGCTTTCAAGAATTTCGACGCCGAGCACGCCGTAGACCGTGCCGTCATCTAAGGCAGCACCGCACAATTGCTGAGGCAAGCGCTGTCGAATCACCCATCAGGCAGGA
>OIDD01000444.1_pt1 | contig 23266 bp, 18 predicted proteins | sample 1606751 | NCBI WGS metagenome assembly OIDD01 (sample SAMEA3882544, study PRJEB24775) | human gut metagenome | biome: human-associated habitat; feature: intestine environment; material: feces | place: Netherlands | collected 2009/2010
GAGGGGACGGGAAGTCCCAAGAAAAATTTTGCTTAATTATGCACCCACATAAGGATATACAATTTATGGATAACACAGAATTTAAAAAGATAGTAAAAGTATGCAAAACAGTAAAATTTATGGTTGTTTAATAAAACAAGAGCATATTATTTCGGTGCCCAGAATGCTGTATTTCAGAGGTGCTCACTGGCAATGACAAAGCAGAAAGATTCTTAAATGAAGAAAAAAGAAAAAAATAGTATGTAATTAATTGATTTTTTTGAAATAATCGCATATACTATTAATACAGATGAAGATCTGTTGTGCATATGCACAATAAATATATGGGCTGGTCGTAAGACCCGGGTCCACCAAACGGCGGGTAAGACACCCGCCATTTTTATTATACGGGGGATGAATGAAAGAATTAAGCATTTTTGTAGATGAATCTGGTGATTTTGGAGTTTATGATTATCATGCACCATTTTATATTATATCTATGGTATTACATGATCAGGCAGTTAACATTGTCGACGATTTGAAAATATTGGAGAATGAACTTAGTAATATTGGATGGCCAAAGCATAGTGTTCATTCTGGACCGGTGATAAGGTCGGAAGAAGAATATCGAGGATATGATTTAAAAGAACGACAAAAAATTATTATGAAAATGATGAGTTTTGTACGTCGTTTGAATATAAACTTTAAGTCAATATACATAGAAAAGAAACATATAGAGGATTCTATAGAAGCAACCGGAAAGCTTAGTAAGCAATTGGCTGTATTTATTCGTGATAATTATGCTTTCTTTTGCAATTATGATACTGTTAAGATATATTATGATAATGGACAAGTGGAGGTAACAAGAATTCTATCATCAGTTTTTAACGCATTATTGGAAAACGTTGAATTTCGTAAGGTAATTCCAGCTGATTATAGATTGTTTCAAGTTGCAGATTTGATATGTACACTTAAGTTGACGGAACTAAAGATGGAGAATCATTTGTTGTCAAAATCAGAAATATATTTTTTCAATGATGAGAGAACATTAAAGAAGAATTATTTGAAGCCGCTATCAAAGAAAGAATTGTAGAGCAAAATTATAGAAAGAATCGGTAGACAGTAAAATGTCAGCCGGTTCTTTTTATTTTATCCAGAAAATGATGTAATATTGTGTTATATTGCAGTTAGTGAAAGAACAGGTAGTAGTTTAAACAAAAGAAGGGCATAGCCAACGACTTTATCGTTGCTGTGCCCTTCCCTTAAAAATATTTACTCTGCCAGTTCTTCCCACTGTTCATATAATTTTTCCAACTGTTCCTGGCAGGCTGCCTGCTCTTTAGTCAGCTCTTGCAATTTCGCCACCTGGGTGCCGATGGCGGGATCGGACATTTCAGTGTCGATCTCGGAGATGCGAGCTTCCAGTTCGGCAATCTTTTCTTCGCATTTTTTCAGGTCGTTTTCTTTCTTGCGGAGTCTCGCCTGTTCTTCTTTCTGGGCTTTCCAGTCCAATTTGACTTCGGATTCTGCAGCCTTAGCAGCAACAGCACTATCTGCATCCGCATTCTGCGGTGCATTAGCCTCTATGGCAGCCATCACGGTGTCGTGTTTTTCCAGATAGTAGTCATAATTTCCAAAATAACTTACGAATTGTCCCTCTGTCAGATCCAGGATCCTGTGGGCGGTACGGTTGATGAAGTAACGGTCGTGGGAGACATACAATATCGTTCCCTCGTAACCGTTCAGGGCATCCTCCAGAATCTCCTTGGACATGATATCTAAGTGGTTTGTCGGCTCATCCAGGATGAGGAAGTTTGCGTTGGAGAGTACCAGCTTGGCGAGAGACACGCGTCCGCGCTCACCGCCGCTCAGATCACTGATGCGCTTGAACACATCCTCCCCGGTGAAGAGGAAAGCCGCCAGTACATTGCGGATCTGGGTATTGTTCAGGTACGGATAATCGTCCGAGATCTCTTCAAACAATGTCTTCTCGCTGTGGAGCACATGATGTTCCTGATCGTAATAGCCAATCTCTACATTGGAACCTAAGCGGAAGGTGCCCTGATCGGCAGGAATGAGACCGTTTAAGATCTTAAGCAGAGTGGTCTTGCCGCTGCCATTATCACCGATGATCGCCACGTGTTCACCGCGCTTGATCTCGAAATTGACATCGGTAAAAAGCTTATGGGAGTCAAAGCTTTTGGACAGATGCTCCACAGTCAGCACATCATTGCCACTTAAGATCCGGGGCGTCAGCGTCAGCTTCATATCCGTGCGAACCTCGGAGGGCTTTTCGATGACCTCGATCTTGTCCAACATTTTCTCCCGGCTTTCTGCACGCTTGATGGACTTTTCCCGGTTAAAGGATTTTAATTTTTCAATGACTTCTTCCTGATGCTTGATGTTACGCTGCTGGTTCATATAGGCATTCCAGGCAGCGACACGCAGCTGTTCCTTTTTTACGGCATAATCGGAGTAATTACCCATAAAGGTCGTAGCCTTGGACTGATCGATCTCGATGACTTTCCCGGCGATCCGGTCCAGGAAATACCGGTCGTGGGAGACGATGAGAACGGCTCCCTTGTAATTCAACAGATAAGTCTCCAACCAGGCGATGGAGGTCATATCTAAGTGGTTGGTCGGCTCGTCTAAGATGATCAGATCCGGATTTTGTAACAGGAGTCGGCCTAATGCCACCCGGGTCTTCTGACCGCCGGAGAGTGTGGCAACCGGCTTGGAGAATTCATCTTCGGTAAAGCCCAGTCCCTTTAACACACCGACCAGCTCACTGCGGTAGAGATAGCCGCCGCCGGTCTCGAAAGCGTGGGTGAGAGAGGTGTACTGCTTCATCAGGTCTTCCAGAGCATCCCCATCAGCATGCTTCATATCGTTTTCGCATTCTCGGATCTTTTCCTCCAGGCGCAACAGATCCGCCTTGACGGATAACAGCTCCTCATAAATGGTATGAGAGGTATCCACGGTGCTGTTCTGGGCAAGATATCCAAGTGTCTTGTCCTTTGCCAGAACCACCTGTCCGTCATCGGGAGTCATTTCTCCTACGATGATGCGGAGCAGCGTTGTTTTTCCGGCACCGTTGATGCCCACAATGGCAGCTTTTTCGTGATCCTCTATATGAAAAGAGACATTTTTTAATACTTGATTTTCCACAAATGCTTTTGAAATATTCTGACAAGATAATATCATGGTAGTAAGTATCCTTTATTTCCAGCCCACACAGAACGGGCTTTTTAAATTTTATTGTAACGAAAAGAAGAAAACCTGTCAATTCATTGACAAGTTTTTAACATATGGTGTATACTTAAAAAAATCGGAGGTGAAAGTATTGGAAGCAAAAGAAATTTCACAGGCTGTGATCGGCAGACTGCCCAGATACTTTCGATATTTGGGGGAACTTAAGGATGAAGGTGTAGAACGTATCTCTTCGCAGGAGCTTTCCGGACTGATGAAAGTGACCGCATCCCAGATACGTCAGGATTTTAATAATTTCGGTGGTTTCGGTCAGCAGGGCTACGGATATAATGTAGAATATCTGTACCGTGAGATCGGTAAGATATTAGGACTGGATAAGCAGCATAATTTTGTTATTATCGGAGCCGGTAACCTGGGCAGGGCTCTGGGTAATTATTTGAACTTCGAGCGTCGTGGTTTTATTTTCAAGGGAATGTTCGATGCAAATCCGGAGCTTGTGGGGAAGGATGTCCGTGGTGTGAAGGTTATGCCCATGGAGCAGCTGGAATCTTTTATCCGGGAGAATGACATAGATATTGCAGTACTGACGATTCCCAAGACCAGCGCTGTAGAAGTGGCTGACAAGCTGGTGGCGAACGGGATCCGTGCTATTTGGAACTTTGCACATGTGGATCTGAATGTTCCGGAGGGAATACAAGTAGAGAATGTACATCTGTCAGACAGTTTAATGAAACTTTCGTATAACATTAACCGTTACAACTCAGATATAAAATAATGAGCCTCAGGGAAAAACAAGCGGCTGCGAAGCGGGATGAAGAGTGCGATAGCACGAATTCGTGAGCTTACGAGAGAGTAAGGCATAAAGGGAGTGATATTATGGGCAACGATAACGCAGGAGAAAATGCGAGGAACCGGCAGGAAGCTTTTAAAAGTGCACTTGCCGGAAAGCGTCTGCCCGTACTCACTTTGGACAATAAATGGTACAAGCTGCTGAATAAGACAGGTTCTGTTCCGTTAAAGGAGACGGAGAATTCCTTGAACCAGTTGTTAAAACGACAGGGAAAGCTGAATACGGAGTCAAAGGATATCCGTAATCTGAAAAAGAAGCTGATGAAAGAGATCGTTCCCATGGTGAACGAAGTGGATCAGCAGGGTGAGAACAGCAAACTGAACAAGCAGATCGAAGAACATAAGCGACTGATCGAAGAATGTAATGAGAAGCTGGAAGCTTATGAAGATGAGCTGAAAGACCTCCCCCGGGAGATCGAAAGATTAAATCTTCAGCTTATGATGTTTACTATGGAGTGCTGCTATGATATTATGAAGGATAATGACAAACAGATCAATGATACTGCGGAGTGGGTGAGTGCTATTCGCATTGAACTGAAAAAACGTCTGATCGAGAAACAGCAGATGGAACAGCAGAATCAGGAAATCTATAACTACATGCATGACATCTTTGGTGCAGAGGTGGTCAATCTGTTTGACATGAAATATAATCCGGAGCAAAAATAGTATGAAATATCTAGTAACTGCACAGGAAATGAAGCAATACGATAAGAATACCATAGAGTACCTCGGCATACCGGGGCCGGTTCTGATGGAGAGAGCGGCTCTGGCAGCGGAGGATTTTATAAAAGAGCGCTTTGATGCCGTGAAAGAACGGACGAAAGTGCTCATTTTTGCTGGTATGGGGAACAATGGCGGCGATGGCCTGGCGTTAGCAAGACTTCTTGCGGCGGACGGATACGCAGTCGCGGTAAAATGCGTGGGAGATATGCAGAGAGCTACCAAGCAGTGGAAATCGCAGTGGCAGACTTTGCAACATTTTCCGGTGAAGACAGACAGTAATATTGCGGTGGATGAATATAATGTAATTGTAGACGCCCTCTTCGGAGTGGGATTAAGCCGCCCTGTGGAGGGAAACTATGCGGATGCCGTAAAAGAGATGAACAAGGCAGAGGGATTTAAGCTGGCACTGGATGTGCCAAGCGGTATCTGCTCAGATACCGGCAGAGTGCTGGGTTGTGCATTTCTGGCGGATGCCACGGTCACTTTTGGTTTCTGTAAGAGAGGACTGGTACTGTATCCCGGTGCGGAATACGCCGGAGAAGTCCGGACTGCGAATGTGGGGATCGGACAGGAGAGCTTCTTAGGACAGGAACCAGAAATGTACACTTATGAGAAAGGCTCCGTACAGTTACTTAAGAGAAACGCTGCGGGGAACAAAGGAACCTTCGGCAAAGCACTGCTTGTTGCAGGAAGTAACGGCATGGCGGGGGCAGCTATTTTGGCGGCGAAAGCAGCCTATCGTACCGGAGCCGGTATGGTAAAAGTCATCACTGCCGAAGAGAACCGACAGATCATACAGCAGGGGATTCCGGAAGCGTTGTACGGCTCCTGCAGACAGCTGACGGAGAGCTTAGACTGGGCGGATGTCATCGCCATAGGTCCCGGCATCGGCAGAGAAGAACAGGCACTGCAATGTCTGAAGACCGTGGTGGAGAGAAGCAGGAAGCCGCTGGTGCTGGATGCAGATGCCCTAAACCTCCTGGCAGAGGAGAACGGCAGGATGCTGGCAGAAGAACTGCGTGCCCAGGGTGCGGAAGGCAGAGTGATCCTTCTGACACCTCATGTGGGGGAAATGTCAAGACTGCTCCAGCGGACAATCCCGGAGTGCAAGGACGATTTGCCCACATGTGCGAAAATACTGGCAGAACGATTTCATGCCGTAGCAGTTGCCAAGGATGCGAGGACTGTGGTATGTAAGGAACAGGGAGCCTGTTATCTGAATACCACGGGCAACAGTGGAATGGCTACGGCAGGCAGCGGAGATGTGCTGACCGGCGTGATCCTGGGATTGCTGGCGCAGGGAATGGATGCCCCGGAGGCTGCGACCTGTGGCGTATATCTGCACGGCATGGCAGGAGATCTGGCGGCCGGACTTCATACCGAATATGGTGTGATGGCGGGAGATATCGCCGAATGTCTGATGAAAAATCAAAATAAGAAAGCGTGAAAATATGACGAGAGAACTGCAGGAAAAATTAGAGTCCTATCAACGGGTATGGGCGGAAGTGGATCTGGATGCCATCTGGGAAAATATGGTCCATATGAAAGAAAACATTGCGGAGAAGACGAAAATACTGGCTGTCATTAAGACGGACGGATATGGTCATGGTGGTGTTCCCATCGCGAAAATGTTAGAGCAGCTGGACTTCATGTTCGGCTATGCGGCAGCCACTTATGAAGAGGCACATGTACTCAGAGAAGCAGGCGTGAAGAAACCGATCCTGATCCTGGGATATACTTTTCCCTATTGCTACGAAGAATTGATCCGGGAGGAGATCCGCCCGGCAGTCTACCGCAGGGATACGGTGGAAGAGCTGGTCGCAGCAGCGGCAAAGGTCGGACAGAAGGCAAAGGTTCATATCAAGGTAGATACCGGCATGGGAAGAATCGGTATTACGCCGGATGAGGAAGGACTGGAGTTCGTCAGATTCCTTATGGGACATCCGGAGCTGGAAGTGGAGGGCATCTTCACCCATTTTGCCAAATCCGATGAAGAAGATAAGACTTCTGCAAACCATCAGCTGGAACTTTTTCAGAATTTTATCGACAGAATACAGACAGAGCTGGGGCTTACTATTCCCGTCAAGCACTGCGCAAACAGTGCGGCAATCTTGGAAATGCCCCAGGCGAATATGGATATGGTCCGTGCTGGTATCACTACTTACGGTCTGTATCCTTCCGAAGAAGTGAGCAAGGATATTGTACCCTTACGGGCAGCCATGTCTCTCTACAGTCATATTGTATACTGTAAGACGATTCATGCGGGACAGAGCGTCAGCTACGGCGGGCTGTTTACGGCACAGAAGGATACCAGAGTAGCCACGATCCCCGTAGGTTACGGAGACGGTTATCCCAGAAGTCTGTCCGGAAAAGGCTATGTACTGATCCGGGGGAAGAAGGCACCGATCCTCGGAAGAGTCTGTATGGATCAGTTCATGGTAGATATTTCGGAGATTCCGGGAGTTATGGAGGGCGACAAAGTAACTCTTCTCGGTGTGGACGGTACAGAGCGGATCACCGCGGAAGAATTGGGAGAACTCTCCGGCAGATTTAATTATGAATTTGTCTGTGACCTGGGGAAAAGAATTCCAAGGGTCTACAGGCAGCATGGTGAGATCACAGAAGTAAGAGACTATTTTGAAAATTTCTGATGGATCAAAAGTGCTCGTATAACTCCGTAAGAATCGGCAATACTTATCTTAAATCGCTGATGTAAGGAGTAGAAATGAGAAGAGGAGATGTCTATTACGCGGATCTGCGGCCGGTGATCGGCTCGGAACAGGGCGGTATCAGACCGGTGCTCATCATCCAGAATGATGTGGGCAACAAACACAGTCCTACCGTGATCTGCGCTGCAATCACCTCAAAGATGAATAAGGCGAAGCTGCCTACACACATTGAATTAAATGCCCGTCTCTATGATATGGATAAGGATTCGGTAGTGCTTCTGGAACAACTGCGCACCATTGACAAGAAGAGATTAAAGGATAAAGTATGTCATCTTGACGGTGATATTATGCGGAGAGTGAACCGGGCACTGAAGGTAAGCCTGGAACTGGATACATAGCCTGATACCCTGCGTATCCAGAGGAATATATAAAAGAATTAAAATACGAAAGGATGAAATGAACGATGGATATCAGTGGGCCTGTGGCCATATTACTCTTTTTCCTGCTGTTACTGGTAGATATGTTTTTTTACGGATTTGATGCTGCCATTGACAACCTCAATGAAAAAGAGATCTTACATAAAGCAGAGGAAGAAAAGGATCGCCGGTCGGTGCGGCTTTCTGAGATGGTCAGCCGTCCGGGGATCTATATCAATACGGTACAGTTAGTCATTACGCTGATCAATATTTTAATGGGTGCCTTTTACCTGAATATCTGGCTGCAGGCGATCGACAACGGCCTGCATGTGATCAATGTCGGCGGATTGTCGCTTCAAAATGTTCCCACGGGAGTGATCTCCGGGATTGCAACGGTATTGTCTTTTGTTGCCATGATTTATATTCTGCTGACCTTCGGAGTACTTATCCCGAGAAAAATGGCATCCAGGAAACCGGAAAAGTGGGCATATGCCTGCATTGACCCGATCTTTTGGATTACGAGACTGTTATCTCCCTTGACGGGGCTGGTAAATCTGACTGCAAAGGGAATACTATTCCTATTCGGTGTCCGTAACAATGTGGATGAGAATGATGTGACCGAGGAAGAGATTATTAACATGGTTCAGGAAGGGCATGAACAGGGTGTGATCCAGGCCAGTGAAGCGGAGATGATCTCCAATATTTTTGAATACGGGGACAAGGAAGCCCAGGACATCATGACACACCGCGGAAGTATCGTAGCTATCGACGGCGAGACAAAGTTAAAGGATGCCATTGCATCCATGCTGGGAGGTAAGAACAGCCGCTATCCGGTGTATGAAGAGAATATTGACCATATCATCGGTATCTTACATCTGAAGGATGCCATGAGGTTCCACATCAGCGATGACAAGCTGGATGTGCCCATTGCGAAGCTGGATGGGTTGCTCAGAGAGCCTTATTTTGTGCCTCAGACCAAAAATATTGATGAACTGTTCAAAGAGATGCAGTCCCAGAAACTACAGATGGTCATTGTTGTAGACGAATACGGTCAGACTGACGGACTGATCGCCATGGAGGACATCCTGGAGGAAATCGTCGGTAATATCATGGATGAATATGATGAAGATCAGGAATATATCAAGAACCGCGGTAAGGGCGAATATGTCATGGAAGGTAAGACTCCGCTTAAGGAAGTGGAAGAGCTGTTAGACATTACCTTTGACGAGGAGGAATTCGAGACGTTAAACGGCTTCCTGATCTCGAGGCTGGACAGGATCCCGGAGCCGGATGAACAGTTTGATGTGGACTATAAGGGATATAATTTCAAGATCCTTTCCGTGGTCAAAAAAATGATCGGAAGTGTCCTCGTCAAAAAGCTTCCGGAGGAAAAAACACTGGAGAATGCAGAAGACGGACAATCAGTGCTTGAAGAAAAACAAAAATAATGCTATGATAAAAAAAGCGTTATTGCGCAGGCGTTGCGCATACAAAGAGAAAGAAACTTTAAGTTCAAAGGAGTAACAAAGATGTCAGGACATTCAAAATTTGCTAATATTAAGCATAAAAAAGAGAAAAACGATGCAGCAAAGGGTAAGATTTTCACTATTATCGGACGTGAAATTGCAGTCGCTGTAAAAGAGGGCGGTCCCGATCCTGCTAACAACTTTAAACTGGCTACCGTTATCGCCAAAGCTAAGGCTAACAACATGCCAAATGATACTATCGATCGCGGTATTAAGAAGGCAGCCGGCGATGTGGGCAATGTGAACTACAAGTACGTGACTTACGAAGGTTACGGTCCCAACGGTATCGCCATCATCGTAGATGCACTTACCGACAATACCAACCGTACCGCTGCAAATGTCAGAAGCGCATTCACCAAGGGACAGGGTAACGTAGGTACTCCCGGATGCGTATCCTTTATGTTCGATAAAAAGGGCCAGATCATCGTGGACAAGGAAGAGTGTGATATGGAAGCGGATGATCTGATGATGACAGCACTGGATGCCGGTGCGGAAGACTTCTCCGAAGAGGAGGACAGCTTCGAGATCCTGACCGATCCCGATAATTTCGAAGAGGTACGTAAAGCACTGGAGGATGCCGGAATTCCCATGATCAGTGCGGAAGTCACAATGATTCCTCAGAATTATGTAACTCTGACCGATGAGACTGCCGTGAAGAATTTACAGAGAACACTGGATCTGTTAGAAGACGATGATGACGTTCAGGCAGTTTATCACAACTGGGACGAATAATTCGAAAGGGTAGGGGTAGCAGCATGGAGAAACTTGCTATTGTAGTTCCTTGTTATAACGAAGAAGAGGTGCTGAAGATTGCTTCCGAAGCACTGAGGGGGGTACTGGATGATCTGATCCGCAAAGGGAAGATTGCGGAAGACAGTTTTATTCTGTTTGTTAATGATGGAAGTAAGGATCGTACATGGGAGCTGATCGAAGAAGAACATCAGGCGCATCCGGTACAGGTATGCGGCGTGAAGCTGGCAGGCAATGTGGGACATCAGTTCGCACTGACCGCCGGACTGATCACGGCGATGGATCTGTCCGATGTGACGGTTTCCATCGATGCGGATCTGCAGGATGATGTGGCTGTGATCGAAGAGATGATCGATAAGTTCCATAACGGCTGTGACATCGTATACGGTGTCCGTAAGGAACGTAAGACCGATACTTTCTTCAAACGTACCACTGCGCAGGGGTTCTATAAGGTTATGGAGATGATGGGCGTCAAGACGGTTTACAATCATGCGGATTTCCGACTGATGTCCAAGCGTGCGGTAGAACAGTTCTCCAAATATCAGGAAACGAACCTGTTCTTAAGAGGTATGATGCCTCTGATCGGTTACCAGACCGACTGTGTATATTATGATCGTAAGGAAAGAGTGGCCGGGGAATCCAAGTATCCGTTAAAGAAAATGCTGGCATTGGCATTTAACGGGATTTCTTCTTTCAGTGTGAAGCCGATCAGCATGATCCTGGGAGCCGGCATGATCATTGTATTATTAAGCATTCTTGCGGCAATCTATGCACTGATCTCTTATTGCACCGGACATGTGGTACCGGGATGGACTTCTTTGATTCTGTCCATCTGGTTCTTGGGCGGTATTCAGCTGATGGCCGTCGGACTGGTAGGTCAGTATATCGGCAAAATCTACATTGAAGTAAAACATCGTCCCAGATATAACATCGAAAAGGTACTGAAATAATGAATTATAAAAAAAGCATTTTAAGTGTTGTATTGTGGTTCATTTATGCAATAATAGTGGGCACCGGAATGGTAGGCACGGCTATGGCCGTGACCCTGCCTGCGTACGGTGCCCTTATTATCACAGGGGTTTGGCTTGCGGTGACAGGACTGGCTGTGTTTCTGCTACATAGATTTTTGGAGAAAACAAAGCACCCATTTTCGGAAGACAGACAACAGATAAAACTGATCGCGGAAAGCCTGTTGGTGGTTGCGCTGATCGCAGCCGGCATTGTACTTCGTACCGGAGAAATCATGCGGTATGATCTGTCCGCAGGGGGCGGAAATATCTGGTTTGATACCGTCATGGTTACTGAGAAGACACAAATTCCGCAGGTGGTGCATGGAGCGGTATATTTTTATCTGCAGGTATTACATGGTCTGCTGGTTTTTTTTGGCAATAAAATGACAGCGGCTCTGATCCTTCAGGTGATATTGCAGATCCTGTCCGGAATTTTTCTCTATTTTGCATTAAGAAAAATGTCGGGTGCGGTAACAGCAGTGGTGACATTCGCATATTGGATGCTGTGCCCGGTGATCTCAGAGGTGGTTATTCTGGGACCGGAAACGCTGTACATACTTCTGTGGATGATTGGGTTGTGCATAACAGCAGAGTCCCTGGATCATTTTGTACAGTCGGGAGATGAACCGGGGATCCGCTCCGTAATCGGTTTCTTTTTTGCCGGGGTAGCTACGGGCGTTCTGGGATATCTGGATGTTATGGGTTTTTTATTATTGCTACCGATATTTTCTGTGATTTTTTTGGTAACACAGGAGAAGATTCGACTGGCTCGTAAAATCGGTGCGGCTATCCTTGGAATTGTGGGAAGCCTGGCGGGCTTTTTGCTTTCCATAGCTTTAGATGCCGTAGGCAGCGGTAAAATGATGGAAAATGTACTGGCAGCATGGGGAAAGGTCTATCTTCCGGAAAATTTTGTATTACCGGTAACCATTGAAAACGATAATGCGATAACCATTGCAGTAGTTGCGATTCTCGGAATCGGAGTTTTTGGATTTTGGTGCCGGAAGAGCCTGGAAAGACAATCCGTGTGGCTGGTAATTGCCCTTTCCCTGGGTGGGATGATCTGTTATGGAATGACGAGTGCGGAAATGCAGGGATTTACTTTGCTGTATCTGATCATAGCTGTGGTGGCCGGTGCAGGAGTACAGGCAGTCCTGCCGTATGAGCTTACACAACAGAATGCATTGCAGCAAGTCCGGGGAGCAGTCGAAGAACCTACGGCGGAAACCAAGCCGAAGAAACGACAGCTTAAGATACAGGATCTGGAGGAAGAAGGGCTTCCTGCAGAAACAGACAATAAAGTGCAATTGATCGAGAATCCGCTTCCGGTTCCGAAAAAACATGTTCCCAAAGTGTTGGATTATAAATTGAATGATGATGTCTCCGATTTTGATTATCCTGTAGCGGATGATGATGATTTTGACCATTAAAATTGTGTGATGAAAAGCTGAAAAACGGACACACTAAAGGCGATACTTTAAAAAAGGTATCGTCTTTTTTATTTTTAAGAAAGGCCGGTAAAAGTATGAGTGATATGAAAAGTGAAAAAGAAAAAGCGGAAGCGGAAGAACACAGAGATGAACGGATCGAAAAAACCGGACAGATCACCCTGCAGGATCATGCGGGGGAACAGAAGATACATTTGCTTACGATCATCGGAGAAGTGGAAGGGCATGAGAATCTTGCAGGGAATTCCAAGACGACGAAATATGAACACATTCTTCCTCAGCTTGCGGCAATCGAAGACAGTGAAGAAATCGGCGGTGTGCTGGTGCTGTTAAATACTATGGGTGGAGATGTGGAAGCGGGACTTGCCATTGCTGAAATGCTGGCGTCGTTGAGTAAACCTACGGTATCTCTGGTCCTGGGAGGCAGCCATTCCATAGGCGTTCCCATAGCAGTCAGCTGTAAATATTCTTTTATTGTCCCAACGGGAACTATGGTGATACATCCGGTACGGACGAACGGTATGGTGATCGGTGTTCCACAGACTTTTGAATATTTTAAGCTGATCCAGGACAGAATTACGGGATTTGTGTGTCAACATTGCAGGATCAGCCGGCAGAAGCTGGAAGATCTTATGATGGAGACCGGATTCCTGACGAAAGATGTTGGCAGTATCCTGGTAGGAGAAGATGCTGTGAAACACGGTATCCTTGATGAAGTGGGCGGGATTGACCGCGCAATCCGAAAGCTTCGGGAGATGATGGACAGCAATATAAAAAAGGATGACAAGGCAGTGGAAAAATGATATACTTCTAATTATGACTATTAGGCTAACGTAAAAGAAAAGCATCGTAGATGCGATTTTACTAATGCGGTTCTGAATAGTTATATTCGTATTAACATTAAAGTTAGGGGTATGATGACATGGCATCTTCATCAGGCAAAAGAACATCATCTTCCGGCAGGACAAGAAAAAGTACGACGAGCAGCCGCAACAGGCAGGCGCAGAGATCTGCACAGGACAGTGAACTTTTTCACGAGATTGGTCTGATCGTCCTGTTTGTTGCGATGTTGATATTATTTTGTTGCAATTTTGGTATTATCGGTCCGGTTGGCAATGCAATCAGTGGGGTCTTATTTGGCATTTTCGGATTCACTGCGTATATTGCGCCTGTTGTAATATTTCTGGCGGTGGCTTTCTGGTTCGCCAATGAGGGGAACCCAACTGCTGTGCGGAAAATGATCGCCGGTGTCGTATTGTTTTTAATGATCGGTGTAGTATGCGATCTGATCACGAAGACTGCCGGTTCCATGGAACAGTACGATATCAAGCTGTTATATACGAACTGCAGCACCGGCAAAAAAGGCGGCGGTATTTTCGCAGGCAGTATCTGTTATCTGTTGTTACATTATCTGGAGACTGTAGGAACAGTGCTGGTAGTGCTTTTGTGTTCAGTGATCAGCCTGATCCTGGTAACGGAGCGATCCTTCTTAAACAGTATGCGTAACGGTGGCGACAGGATCCGAGAACTGTCCAGAGAGGACGCAGTGCGTAGACGGGAGAATGCCGAAATCCGCAGACAGGAGCAGGAAGAGCGTACTTCTCAGAGAGAGGAAGCCCGTCGCATCCGTGAAGAGGAACGCCGGATCCGTGAGGAAGAGAGACGACTCCGCGCTGAGGAGAAAGAGAACGAACAGATCCTGAATGCTGTTCCCCGCAGAGAGAAAAAGGTGACAGGAGTCATGATGGATACCTCTTTGAAAAAGCAGGATACACAGCCTGCCGGCAGACGGGATGATATCCATGAGATCGTATACGAAGAGGATGCACAGGAAGCTCCTGAAGTGGAAGAGACCCGGGTGACTTCCAGTGATTTTGATAAAATCAATGTGACGGATATGCATCAGGTGACGATGCAGGAAGCAGTGGGGGAGGCTTCTTATGAAGATATACCGGTGGAGGAAGTAAGCAGCGCAGCTACGTTTAAAAAGCCTTTTGAACGCAGAGAGTCCTGGCAGGAGGAAGCGGCGCTTCTGACGCCCCAGGCGGAAGCTATCCGGATCCATAAGGAAGACATTCCGGAGCATGAGGAGACACCTGCAGAACCGGCTGAGAGCCGCGTACGCCCGAAGATCACGGCACCGGAGCCTCCTAAGGGGAATTCCCTGGCGGAAGACCAGATACATAAGGATATTGCAAAGGCAGCCAAACAGCCCACGGCAGAATACCGGATCCCTCCTTTGAGTCTGTTACAGAAGGGAAAGGCGTCTACGGGAGATTCTTCCAGAGAATTAAAAGAGACTGCCATGCGCTTGCAGCAGACACTGAATACTTTCGGTGTGAAGGTAACGATCACCGATATCAGTCAGGGCCCTAGTGTTACCCGGTATGAATTACAACCGGAGCAGGGGGTAAAGGTATCTAAGATCGTAGGTCTGGCAGACGATATCAAATTGAATCTGGCAGCCACGGATATACGTATCGAGGCACCAATCCCAGGCAAGGCTGCCATCGGTATCGAAGTCCCGAACAAAGAAAATATGACAGTAGCACTCCGTGATCTTTTAGAGAGTAACGAATTTCAGGAATTTAATTCCAACATAGCTTTTGCCGTAGGTAAGGATATTGCTGGCAAGACGGTAGTAGCGGATATTGCCAAGATGCCCCATATGCTGATCGCCGGAGCTACCGGTTCCGGTAAATCCGTATGTATTAATACTCTGATCATGAGTATTTTGTACAAGGCACATCCGGATGATGTAAAACTGATCATGGTAGATCCTAAGGTTGTAGAACTGAGTGTGTATAACGGCATTCCTCATCTGCTGATCCCGGTAGTGACAGATCCCAAGAAGGCATCTGCTGCATTGCATTGGGGTGTCAGTGAGATGGAAGATCGTTACCGGAAGTTCGCGGATTATAATGTCCGTGATCTGAAGGGCTATAATAAAAAGATAGAGACCATGCCTGTTTGCGAGGGAGAGGAACGGCCTAAGAAGATGCCGCAGATTGTTATTATCGTAGATGAACTTGCGGATCTGATGATGGTATGTCCCGGCGAGGTAGAAGAATCCATCTGTCGTCTGGCACAGCTTGCCAGAGCGGCAGGGATCCATCTGATCATTGCTACCCAGCGACCCAGCGTGGATGTCATCACCGGTCTGATCAAGGCGAACATGCCCAGCCGTGTGGCGTTCTCCGTATCCAGTGGCGTGGATTCCCGTACAATCCTGGATATGAACGGAGCCGAAAAACTTTTGGGAAAAGGAGATATGCTGTTCTACCCTCAGGGCTATTCGAAGCCGGCCCGTGTACAGGGAGCTTTCGTATCGGATAAGGAAGTATCCGATGTGGTGGATTATCTGAAAAATCAGAGCCTTGGCAATGTCTATAACAGCTATGCCGAGGATATAGAAGAAAAGATTAAAAATATCGGCTCATCGGGAGGCTCTTCCGGAAGCGGATCCGGCGGTGGCAACGACAGAGACGAATATTTTGAGGAAGCCGCGCGTTTTATTATAGACAAGGATAAGGCATCCATCGGAATGCTGCAGCGTGTGCTTAAGATCGGCTTTAACCGTGCCGCCAGGATCATGGATCAATTGTGTGAGTACGGCGTGGTCGGCGAAGAAGAAGGCACAAAGCCCAGAAAGGTACTTATGAGTATGGAACAGTTTGAACAGTTGTTAGAGGAAATCTGACATGGAGAACTGTCTGAATAAACGGAGGGAAAATATGAAAACAGATATTGAAATCGCACAGGAAGCGGTCATGGAACCGATCACGAACGTTGCGGCAGGTATTGGCATCGATGCAGATGACCTGGAGCTTTACGGCAAGTACAAAGCAAAACTTTCTGAGGAATTTCTGGAAAAAATACAAGCTCGTCCCAATGGAAAATTGATTCTGGTAACAGCAATCAACCCGACTCCCGCCGGAGAGGGCAAGACGACCACCACGGTAGGATTGGGAGAAGCTTTCGGACGAATGGGGAAAAAAGCAGTGATCGCTCTCAGAGAGCCATCTCTTGGTCCCTGTTTCGGTATCAAAGGCGGTGCAGCCGGCGGTGGATATGCTCAGGTAGTACCTATGGAGGAACTGAATCTTCATTTTACCGGAGATTTCCATGCAATTACTTCTGCAAACAATCTGCTGGCAGCACTTTTGGACAACCATATCCAGCAGGGCAATGAACTTGGCATTGATACCAGACAGATTATCTGGAAGCGCTGTGAAGACATGAATGATCGTGTCCTGCGTAATATCGTAGTGGGGCTGGGCAATAAGACAGACGGCTATGTCAGAGAGGATCATTTTGTCATCACTGTGGCCAGTGAAATTATGGCAATTCTGTGCCTGGCTGACGATATGAAGGATCTGAAGGATCGTCTGTCCCGTATCGTGGTGGCCTATAACTATCAGGGAGAACCGGTAACGGCAGGTCAGCTGAAGGCAGTAGGCGCTATGGCAGCTTTGTTAAAGGATGCTATAAAACCGAATCTGATCCAGACACTGGAGCATACCCCTGCGCTGGTGCACGGCGGACCGTTTGCCAATATTGCACATGGATGTAATTCTGTCAGAGCGACCAAAGCTGCCATGAAGATGGCGGATTATTGTATTACGGAAGCCGGTTTCGGCGCCGATCTGGGTGCGGAGAAGTTCTTTGATATCAAGTGCCGTAAAGCCGGACTTACCCCTGATGCGGTTGTACTGGTAGCAACGATCCGCGCATTGAAATACAATGGCGGTGTAGCAAAAGCGGATCTGGGTGCAGAGAATCTGGATGCCCTGAAAAAGGGTATTGTCAACCTGGAGAAACATATTGAGAATCTGCAGAAATATGGTGTACCCGTAGTTGTGACCCTGAATTCCTTCATCACGGACAGTGCGGCAGAGACTGCTTATGTCAGAGATTTCTGTGAAGCAAGAGGTTGTGAGTTTGCACTCTCGGAAGTATGGGAGAAGGGTGGCGAAGGCGGAATCGCTCTGGCTGAAAAAGTATTAAAGGCAATGGAAGAGAAAGAGAATGATTTCCATGTCCTCTATGAGGATGAAATGCCTCTTGCGGATAAGATCACAAAAATCGCGAAGGAAATCTACGGTGCATCCGGCGTAAACTTTGCGCCTGCTGCTGTAAAGCAGTTAAAACGACTGACGGAGCTGGGCTTCGGTAATCTGCCGGTATGTATGGCGAAGAATCAATATTCCCTGTCGGATGATCCCACACTGTTAGGAAGACCATCCGGATTTGAATTAAACGTAAGAGAGGCTTATGTATCTGCCGGCGCCGGTTTTGTCGTAGTACTCACCGGTGCGGTCATGACCATGCCGGGACTGCCCAAGGCACCTGCTGCCTACAATATTGATGTGGATAACAATGGGAAGATCACAGGATTATTCTAGTAAGGAGGACTGGTGTCCCATGGCACAGTTGATAGATGGAAAAGCTATTTCCGCACAGATCAAAGAGGAAGTAAAAGAAAAAGTTGCAGCTTTAAAAGAGCAGGGGCGTGAAGTGACTCTGGCTGTGATTCAGGTAGGAGCCGATCCGGCTTCTTCCGTATATGTTCGAAATAAGAAAAAAGCATGTGAATACGTGGGTGTTCGTTCTCTGGCGTATGAACTTCCGGAGGAGACCACAGAAGAAAAGCTTCTGGAGCTGATCCGAGAAATGAATGACAGAACGGATGTGAACGGCATTCTGGTGCAACTGCCGTTACCCAAACACATTGATGAGGAAAAGGTATTGGATGCCATTTCTCCTTTAAAGGATGTGGACGGATTCCATCCGCAGAATGTCGGTGCGCTCTGTATCGGCAAACCGGGATTTGTATCCTGTACACCTGCCGGTGTGATCCAGCTCCTTAAGAGATCCGGCATTGAGATCACCGGTAAGGAATGTGTTGTTGTTGGCAGAAGCAACATTGTAGGCAAACCGATGGCACTTTTATTGTTACGGGAGAACGGTACGGTTACCGTGGCTCACAGTCGCACAAAGGATCTGAAGGAAGTGACAAAGCGGGCGGATATTCTGGTAGTTGCTGTAGGCAGACCGAAAATGATCACCGCTGATTATGTCAAAGAGGGTGCCGTTGTGATCGATGTCGGCATTCACCGGAACGAACAGAATAAATTATGTGGCGATGTGGATTTCGACAGTGTGGAGCCTGTATGCGGAGCGATCACCCCGGTTCCCGGTGGCGTAGGCCCCATGACCATAGCCATGTTGATGAATAATTGTCTGGAATCCGTTTCTTTGCAGGCAATAAGAGGATAATCGTATGAAGTGTCCGAATTGTGGGGCAGAGATGGAGGAAGGAAAGCTTTACTGTGAGCATTGCGGTGAAGATATTCATATTGTCCCTGATTTTGAACCGGAAGTAGAATACAATATGGAACAGACGCTGAGTGACATTGCGAAGGAAATGGAGCCGAAACCTGCGGAGGAGGAAGAACCTGTTCATTCCGAATCACAGGATTGGGATGAACTCCCGGAAAGCCATGTTTCACAGCACCCATTTCGATGGAAATTTATAGTCCTTGTGCTGGTTCTGCTGGTGGTTGCTGTGGTATGTACCGGTTTTGGGATTTCTTATTCCCATTATCATTCCGCAGACTATCAGGCAAAATGCGCCAAAGATTATGTTTCATTAGAGGAATATGATCAGGCGGTCGCCTGTTATGAAAGAGCACTGGAACTGGAACCCGAAAACATTACTTTTAAATTTGAACTGGCAGATATTTACTTCCGGAAAAACAATAAGATAGAGTACGAATATTTACTCAGGGAAATCGTGGCAGATCCCGAGGCTAATTCCGAACAGCTGGAGACTGCTTACGGAAAACTGATTGCCATATATGCGGCCAGAGAAGATTATAAAACCATAAATGATCTTCTGCAAAGCTGCGGTAATGTAAACATTATGAGTAAGTACCAGAGTTATATGGCCATGGAACCGGAATTCAATCTTCAGGAGGGATATTATACCAGTATTCAGCCGCTGAAATTGACTACTTTCGGAAGCGGGAAAATTTATTATACCATGGACGGAAGCAAACCCGGAGAGAACAGTTCCCTGTATACCGCACCTATTTTGCTGGAAAATGGGGATTATTGTATTAAAGCAATATACATCAATGAGAACGGAATTGAAAGTCCGGTGGTGACCAAAAATTATCATATTGAAATTGATGAATTGAGCGCACCGGAGGTCACGACTGTCAGCGGTGACTATGAGTTTCCGATCAACATTGAAGTGACAGATGGAAATGATGTCTATTATACGACGGACGGTTCCGATCCTACGCAGAATTCTGCCGTATATTCCGGACCGATTCCCATGCCTTTGGGAAAATCGACTTTTCGTTTCATACGGATCGCAGAAGGAAGAAAAAGCGATATCGTTGAAAAAAGTTATAATCTGGTTATGAATACAGACTTCATGCCGGAAGATGCCGTTAAAAAAGTTGTGAACCATGCAATACAGAGTGGTAAAATATCAGAGGAGTCCGGCAGCTTTGATGAGTCCGGAGCAGCATATCTGTATCAATATCAGTATGTGACCAACATAAATAAAATAGATGATTTTTATGTCATCGCAGAAATCTACAGAGGTGAAGACGGAACCGACACAAAGACAGGAAATCTGTTTGCCGTAAATGCCTATAATCAGGAACTGTATAAACTGCAGGTGGACGAAAGTGGTCGCCGTTATACTCTGGTGGCTGTTTCAGATATATAAAATCCTATATAAATCCTAACAGAAGGGACGGAAAAGAGAAATGTATAAGATCGTAAAAAAACAGGAGCTGACAACCAACATCTATCTGATGGAGGTAGAGGCAAAAAGAGTGGCGAAGACCTGTGAACCCGGTCAGTTTGTCATCGTAAGAATGGACAGTGAAGGAGAGAGAATCCCTCTGACTATCTGTGATTACAACAGAGAAAAAGGAACCATCACAATTGTGTTCCAGACGGTAGGCGCGGGAACCAAAATGATGGCACAGTTAGAAGAAGGGGAATATTTCCATGATTTTGTAGGCCCTTTAGGACGTCCTTCCGAACTTGTGGAGCAGCCTCTGGAAGAAGTAAAATCCAAAAAGATCCTCTTCGTTGCAGGTGGTGTAGGAGCAGCACCGGTATATCCCCAGGTGAAATGGCTGCATGAGCATGGAATCGCTGCAGATGTTATCGTAGGAAGCAAGACCAAGGATCTTCTGATCCTGGAAAAGGAAATGGAATCTGTAGCCGGAAATCTTTATGTGACCACGGATGACGGTTCCTACGGAAGAAGTGGTATGGTAACCCAGACGATAAAAGATCTGGTAGCAGAAGGCAAAAAATACGATCTGTGTATTGCTATTGGCCCCATGATCATGATGAAGTTTGTATGTTTATTAACCAAAGAACTGGAGATTCCGACCGTTGTCAGCCTGAACCCCATTATGGTAGATGGAACGGGAATGTGTGGTGCCTGTCGTGTAACGGTCGGTGGCAAGGTGAAATTTGCCTGCGTGGACGGCCCCGAGTTTGACGGACATGAAGTGAACTTCGACGAGGCAATGAGACGTCAGCAGATCTACAAGACCGCAGAGGGACGTGCAATGCTGGCCCTGGAAGAGGGCGAGACCCATCACGGCGGCTGTGGCAACTGCCAGTAAGCTTTTAGACGGAAAGTCTGAACACGATAAAACAGAAAGGCATGGTTAAATAAAATGGATGTATTAAAGAGAATTCCTGTCAGAGAACAGGATGCAAAGGAACGTGCTACCAACTTCAAGGAGGTATGTCTCGGATATAATAAAGAGGAAGCAATGGAAGAGGCTTCCCGCTGCATTAACTGTAAAAACGCACAGTGCGTAAAAGGCTGTCCCGTAGCCATCCAGATCCCTCAGTTCATTGAACAGGTGAAGAACGGCAATATCGAAGAGGCTTATCGTATCATCAGCGAATCCAGCGCACTTCCCGCTGTCTGCGGTCGTGTATGCCCGCAGGAGAGCCAGTGTGAAGGAAAATGTATCCGCGGTTTCAAGGGGGATCCCATCTCCATCGGTAAACTGGAGCGTTTCGTTGCAGACTGGGCAAGAGAAAACGGTATCAAACCCACACCGGCAGCACAGAAGAACGGCAAAAAGGTAGCTGTCATCGGTTCCGGCCCCGCGGGTCTGACCTGTGCCGGAGATCTGGCAAAAATGGGTTATGATGTCACCATCTTCGAGGCACTGCATGAGGCAGGCGGTGTACTGGTATACGGTATTCCGGAGTTCCGTCTTCCCAAGAGCGGCGTTGTGGCAAAAGAGATCGAGAATGTTAAATCTCTCGGTGTTCATATTGAAACCAACGTAGTGGTAGGTAAATCCGTGACCATCGATCAGCTGATGGATGAAGAGGGCTTCCATGCCGTATTTATCGGTTCCGGTGCAGGACTTCCGAAGTTCATGGGTATCCCCGGTGAGAATGCCAACGGTGTATTCTCTGCCAATGAGTATCTGACCAGAAGCAATCTGATGAAGGCGTTTGATCCCGATTCCAGAACACCTATCATGCACGGTAAAAAGGTAGCTGTGGTAGGCGGCGGTAACGTGGCTATGGATGCTGCAAGAACCGCACTTCGTCTGGGCGCTGAGGTACATATCGTATACCGCAGAAGTGAAGAGGAGCTTCCTGCCAGAGTGGAAGAAGTACATCATGCAAAAGAGGAAGGCATCATTTTTGATCTGCTGACCAATCCTATAGAAATCCTGTCCGACGATAAGGGCTGGGTGACCGGCATGAAGTGCATCCGTATGGAACTGGGCGAGCCCGATGAGAGCGGCAGACGTCGTCCCGTGGAAGTACCCGGATCCGAATTCGTGATGGAGTTAGATACCGTGATCATGTCATTAGGTACCTCCCCGAATCCTCTGATCTCTTCTACCACCAAGGGACTGGATACCAATAAGTGGAAGTGCATTATTGCGGATGAAAATAACGGCAAAACCACCAAGGAAGGTGTCTATGCCGGTGGAGATGCGGTAACAGGAGCAGCTACCGTTATTCTGGCAATGGGAGCAGGAAAGGCTGCTGCCAAGGGTATTGATGAATATCTGAGTGCAAAATAAAGTGTTGCGAATATTAAGGATGGTGTTAGCATATGGCATGGTGTCCGAAATGTAAAAATGAATATCGGGAAGGAATCACCGTATGTCCCGATTGCGGAGAAGCACTGGTAAGTGAGGAAGAACTGACGGACTGGGTTTCCGTGCTGTTCGGTGAACAGGACGAGATGGAGAAGTTAAAAGACTTCCTTACATACAATGGAGTGGGAAAAAGTAAACTTGTCTATGATGAGACAGAGCAGGTCTATGAACTGTTTGTAGATGCCAAGGACGAAAAAAAGGCGAAGACCATCGCCAGAGTTTTCTTAGAGCAGCAGGAAAAGGAGCACAAGGAGAATGCCGCTGAGGAAGAAGCAGCGGTAGACGAATTCCTGATGCCCGGCGAAGATGACACATCGGAAGAAAAGCCAAATTCCGGGGAACTATTGAAAGCCGCATCCACACAGGGAGGACTGACTTATATGAACAGTGGTGCTAAAGCAGAGGAAAACAGGTCCTCCGCCTGGGTACTGTTGATTGTGGGTGCTTTAGGAATACTGGTGATGGCTCTTGGAATTACAGGGGTACTACCCTTTAATATTGGGAA
>OIDD01000458.1_pt1 | contig 22889 bp, 16 predicted proteins | sample 1606751 | NCBI WGS metagenome assembly OIDD01 (sample SAMEA3882544, study PRJEB24775) | human gut metagenome | biome: human-associated habitat; feature: intestine environment; material: feces | place: Netherlands | collected 2009/2010
CCGGGGATCTCCCGGGCCAGCTCATCGGCCTTGGCAATGGCACCCTTCATGCCCTTGGCGCCCTCGGTGAGCACCAGCTCGGCGCCGTAAGCCTTCATCAGCTGGCGGCGCTCCACGGACATGGTCTCGGGCATAACGATGATGATGCGGTAGCCCCGGGCGGCGGCCACGGAGGCCAGGCCGATGCCGGTGTTGCCGGAGGTGGGTTCAATGATGACGCTGCCAAGCTTCAGCAGGCCCTTGGCCTCGGCGTCGTCGATCATGGCCTTGGCGATACGGTCCTTGACGCTGCCGGCGGGGTTGAAGTACTCCAGCTTGGCGACGATCTTCGCCTTGAGGTCATGGGCCTTTTCGATATGGGTCAGCTCCAGCAGGGGAGTCTTGCCGATCAGCTGGTCAGCGGAAGTGTAGATGTTAGACATAGTGTTTATCTCCTTTATCGTTTATAGTCAGATGTTGTTGTGTGGAATGAAGGGAAAAGGAGTCAACATCGTCCGGTCAGGAGAACAAGAGTGCGGGTCATGTGATCGCCTCATTTCTGAAATACAACTACCAACTCGGTAGGTTGGTACAGTTATAACATGGCGGCGCGGATTTGTCAACCCTGTTTTTGAAAAAAATCCGGTAAGCGAATGTGACAATATTGAAAGAGTAAGAGGGCTTGCGGGACAGAGGCGAGGGAGGGTATAATGAAGAGCGTAAAGGATGTGAGCGTATGTACCGTATATTTATTGTGGAGGACGACAGGACCATCGCCCAGGCGGTGGCGCATCTGGCGGAGAGCTGGGGACTGGAGGTCCGGTGCGTCCGGGACTTTCGGGCGGTGACGGCGGAGGCGGCGGAGTTTCAGCCGCACCTCATTATATTGGATATCGCCCTGCCGTGCTTTGACGGCTATCACTGGTGCCGGGAGCTGCGGAAGCAGACCAGTGCGCCCATCCTGTTTTTGTCCTCGGCCGGTGATAACATGAACGTCATCATGGCCATGAACTTCGGCGCGGACGATTTTATCGCCAAGCCCTTTGACGGCGGTGTTCTGATGGCTAAGGTACAGGCCATGCTGCGGCGCAGCTATGACATGGCGGCGCCGGCGGTGCTGCGGGAGAGACGGGGCGCACAGCTGTCCGCCGATGACCAGAAGCTGACCTATCAGGGGCAGACGGTGGAGCTGACCAAGAATGAGTACCGTATTTTGTCCTGCCTGATGGAGAGCGCCGGGAAGGTGGTCAGCCGGGAGAAGCTGATGCAGCGGCTATGGGAGACGGACAGCTTTGTGGACGAGAACACGCTGACCGTCAATGTGAACCGCCTGCGGCGGAAGCTGGCGGGCGTGGGGCTTGTGGACTTTATCGCCACCCGGCACGGGGTGGGGTACATCGTGGAGTGAGAGATATGGAGATGCTCAAAGCATATCTGAAGGAGCGTCGGCTGACGCTGGCGGCATTTCTGCTGTTTGTCGGGGTGTTTGCTGTGTCCTTTGCCCTGTACGGCCTGCCGCTGGCGGCGGTGGGCTATCCGGCAGGGCTGTGCGTTCTGCTGGGGGCGTGCCTTGCGGCGTGGGATTACGGCCGCGCGGCACGGCGGCACAAGGCGCTGAAGCGTCTGCGGGAGGCGGGCGAGGCGGTGCTGCTGGACCTGCCGGCCATGACCACCGTGGAGGGGGCGGACTGCGCCGCCGTGGTGGAGACGCTGCGGCGGGAGCTGCGCCGGCAGGAGACGGCGCGCGCCGCCCGGTGGGAGGATATGACGGCCTATTACACCGCATGGGTGCACCAGATCAAGACGCCCATCGCCGCCATGCGCCTGACCCTGCAGGGGGAGGACACCCCGGCCGCCCGGCGGCTGATGACGGAGCTGGGCCGGGTGGAGCAGTACGTGGACATGGCGCTGACCTATCTGCGGCTGGAGGAGGGCGGCAGCGACTACGTGATACGAACGTGCGCCGTGGATGATGTGGTGCGCGCCGCTGTGCGGCGGTTTGCCGGGGAGTTCATTGACCGGCGCATCGCGCTGGACTACACGCCAGTGGAATGGGAGACGGTGACGGACGGCAAGTGGCTGACCTTTGTGGTGGAGCAGCTGCTGAGCAATGCCCTGAAGTACACCGGGCAGGACGGGACCGTCCGGATCTACCGGGAGGGAGACGATCTGTGCATCCGGGACAGCGGCATGGGCATCGCGCCGGAGGACCTGCCCCGGGTATTTGACATGGGCTATACCGGGCAGAACGGGCGGCTGGACCGCCGGTCCAGCGGCATCGGGCTGTACCTGTGCCGGCGGATATGCCGCAATCTGCGGCATGAGATACGGATCGAGTCCGCGCCCGGTGCGGGCACCACGGTGTATCTGACACTGGGACGCGGCGATTTCCTGCCGGAGTGAAAGGTGACAGAGTTGTTCGTTTTTGGTAAGGCAAACCGATGGATTGGCGGGGCGCGGCGCACTATAATGGCCTTGTTGATAAGGAGGTCGAGTGACTATGAGTATTCTGGAAGTCAGTGGGCTGCGGAAGGTATACACCTCGCGGCTGGGCGGCAGCCGTGTAGAGGCGCTGCGGAATGTCAGCTTCACCGTGGAGCAGGGCGAGTATGTCGCTATCATGGGTGAGTCCGGCAGCGGCAAGACCACGCTGTTGAACATTCTGGCGGCGCTGGACGAGCCCACGGCGGGTACGGTGCGGCTGGACGGCCATGAGCTGGGCAAGATACGGGAGAAGGACGCGGCGGCCTTCCGCCGGGACAACCTGGGTTTTGTGTTCCAGGAGTTCAACCTGCTGGATACGTTCACGCTGGAGGACAACATCTATCTGCCGCTGGTGCTGATGGGAATGTCTTACGAGGATATGCGGGCGCGGCTGCTGCCTATTGCCCGGGAGCTGGGACTGACGGAGCTGCTGAAGAAGTACCCCTATGAGGTCTCCGGCGGGCAGAAGCAGCGGGCGGCGGTGGCCCGGGCCATCATCACCGAGCCGAAGCTGCTGCTGGCGGATGAGCCTACCGGCGCACTGGACAGCGGCTCCACCGACGAGCTGCTGCGGCTGTTTGCCGCCATCAACCGGGCAGGGCAGACCATACTGATGGTGACACACTCCGTGAAGGCCGCCAGCCGGGCGGGCCGGGTGCTGTTCATCAAGGACGGCCAGGTGTTCCACCAGCTGTACCGGGGCGAGGACGACGACACCAGGTTCTATCAGCGCATCTCCGACACGCTGACCATGCTGCAGTCGGGCGGTGAGCCGGCATGAGGGAAAAGACATTGTACGCCCGGCTGGCCTGGACGGGCATGAGAAAAAACAGGCGGCTGTACCTGCCGTATCTGCTGAGCTGCGCCGGGATGGTGCTGATGTTCTACATCCTGATGGGGCTGTCCGGCTCGGAGGTGCTGGGGCATATGTCCGGCGGGACCAGCAGCGCCATCATACTGCGGCTGGGCACGGTGGTCATCGCCGTGTTTGCGCTGATATTTTTGTTCTATACCCACTCGTTCCTCATTCGCCGCCGGGAGAGGGAGTTTGGCCTGTACAATGTGCTGGGTATGGGCAAGGGCAACATCGCCCGCATTCTGCTGTGGGAGACGGTCATCACCTATGGCCTGACCACGGGGACGGGACTGCTTCTGGGCATGGTACTGTATAAGCTGGCGGAGTTGGGTATGGTGCGGCTTTTGCAGGTGCCCGTGACCTATACCCTGACGGTGTCCGTATCGTCTCTGCTGGCTGCGGCGGCGCTGTTTGCGGCCATCCACACGCTGATATTGCTGAACGGGCTGCGGCAGCTGCACGGCGTCAGCGCGGTGGGGCTGCTGCGCAGCGAGAGCGTGGGCGAGAAGCCGCCCAAGGCGCAGTGGGTGCTGACGGCGGCGGGGGCGGTGCTGCTGGCCGGGGCCTACTGGCTGGCGGTGTCCATCAAGGAACCACTGGCGGCGCTGACGTGGTTCTTCGCTGCGGTGCTCATGGTGATCGCGGCCACGTATCTGCTGTTCATCAGCGGGTCGGTGACGCTGTGCCGCGGCTTGCAAAGGAACAAAAAATACTACTACCGGCCCCAGCACTTCGTGTCCGTGTCCTCCATGGCCTACCGCATGAAGCGCAACGGCGCGGGGCTGGCGTCGGTGTGCATTCTGGCCACTATGGTGCTGGTGATGATCTCGTCCACCACCTGCCTGTATGTGGGGCAGGAGGACGCGGTGAATGCCCGGTATCCCCGCGACATGGACGTGGCGGTATACGGCAGAAGCGATCATCCGCTGGACGAGGCGGAGGCGGAGCAGCTGCGTCAGGGTGTGGAGAGCACCGTTTTCAACTTCGGCGGGCAGACCAGTAATGTGGCGACATACCGTGAGATCAGTGTCAGCGGTCTGCCGGACGGCGGGGATCTGCGGTTGGGCAACGCCGGTGCGTCCGCAGCGGACAGCACCCGTGTGACGCAGCTGCATTTCCTGCCGCTGGAGGACTATAACGCCGCCACGGGGCAGAGCCTGACGCTGAACGACGGGCAGGTGTATGTAGCCGCGCTGCGGACGGATTTCCCTTACGACACCCTGACCGTCGACGGGGAATGGACGTTCCGGGTCATGGATCGGGACATTCCGCCGCTGAGCGGCCCCTTCACGGCGGATATCACCCCGACCCTGATGGTGGTCATACCGCACTTCACGCAGTTCGTGCAGGAGCTGGAGGACGGACTGAGCGAGAAATACGGGTGGTATCTCACGGCCACGTGGCACTACGCCTTCGACACCGATCTGCCGGAAAACCAGCAGGGTAACATCGACGGAACAACGCCCAATCTGGAGGACGCGCTGAACGGGTATCTGGCGGGCGTCAGCAGTGACTGGGGCGTGGGCGTCAGCGTGGAGTCCAAGGCCGCCAACCGGGCAGACTTCTACGGCACCTACGGCGGATTGTTCTTCCTGGGCATCATGCTGAGTATCGTGTTTATCTTCGCGGCGGTGGCTATCCTGTACTATAAGCAGCTCTCCGAGGGCTATGAGGATCAGTCCCGCTTTGACATCATGCAGAAGGTGGGCATGACCAAGGTGGACATCCGCCGCAGCATCAACAGCCAGCTGCTGACGGTGTTCTATCTGCCGCTGGTGCTGGCGGGCGTGCATCTGTGCTTCGCCTTCCCGTTCATCCACAAGCTGCTAATCCTGTTCAATCTGGACAACAGGGGGCTGCTGATCGGCACAACGGCGGTGAGCTTTGCGGTGTTCGCGGTGCTGTATGCCATCGTGTACAAGCTGACGGGAAATACCTACTACCGCATCGTGGCGGAGGATACAGAAAAAGAGTAGAACGAAAGAGACGGCGGGAGCCGTCTCTTTTCTGTATTTTTGGGCAAAAAACGGGTTTTGCGTGGACAAATCATGGCGGCTTTCTGTATAATACATACTGATACACTATTGTTAACGACAGCTTTATATACAGCGCGGCGTGCCGCGCGTAAGGAGGCAGTATGCGTAATATCTGGACGGTATTCAAAACCGATATACGGACGCTGAGCAAGTGCTTTTTCGCCTGCGTGGTGGTGGTCGCCATCGCCCTGCTGCCCAGCCTGTACGCCTGGCTGAATATCTACTCTAACTGGGACCCCTACGGCAACACCGGGGGGATATCCATCGCGGTGGCGTCGCTGGACGAGGGCTATACCAATGAGGACGGCACCTACGAGAACAAGGGCGACGACGTGGTGGCCGACCTGCGGGAGGCCACGTCCATCAACTGGGTCATCGTGGACACCGAGGAGGAGGCCAAGGGCGGCGTGGAGTCCGGCGACTACTACGCGGCGGTGGTCATCGACAAGCAGTTCAGTCGGAATATGTTTCGGATGCTGACGGACTGGACCGGTAAGCCGGCCATCACCTACTACGAAAACGCCAAGAAGAACGCCGTGGCCACCAAGATCACCGACACGGCGGTGGAGACGCTGAAGCGCTCCATCAGTGAAAACTATCTGGAGGTGGTCATCGACGGCATCATGGAGCAGAGCAATCTGCTGGCGGCGGACCTGACCGCCGACGATCCGGAGGCCGCTGTGAAGGGCGTGCTGTACCAGGCCCAGGATCTGCTGCACGCCTGCGGGCGGATGATGGATGCCTTTGAGGCGGCGGGCGGCAGCGGCGTGTCGGAGAGCAGCGCGGCGGCGCTGGAGGCGGCCGTGGCCAATATCAACAAGAACCTGCCGGACGGCGCACAGCTGCAGCAGACGGCGGCGGAGATACAGCTGCGGCTGAACACGGCCCTGGCCCGGGTGGAACGGGTGCTGGACCGGCTGAGCAGCGCCATTGGGAACGCGCCGGAGTTGCCGTCGGCACAGCAGCAGCTGCGAGATGCGGCGGCGCAGCTGGAAAAGGCGGCGGACACGTTGGATCGGTGGGCGGAGGATATCGAGATGGAGGCGCCGGCCGCGGCAGAGCAGGCGCGAGCCATTTCCGCCGAGTGTACGCGTCTGGCGGCGAAGCTGCAGGCGCTGGCTGACAAGCCCACCGCCAGCGACCTGCTGGCGGACTGCGACGCATTGGTGAAGTCCATCCGGACGATGGTGGATAAGATCCCCGTGACTTCAAAGGCGCTGCAAAAGGAACTGGACACCGTGGCCGGTCAGGTGGCGGACACCATGGAGGGCATGGCTGCGCTGGCTGGAGACGCCAAGGTCATGAAGACCGCACTGGCGGAGACCGCTGACGCTGTGGGCGACACCATGACGCTGCTGCGGCCGGCTACGGAGAAGCTGCTGACCTCGCTGGAGAGCACCATAGACGACCTGGAGGGGCTGACCACAGACGAATACATGGATACGCTGGTGAATATCCTGGGCGGCGACCCGGCGGTGTACGGCCAGTATTTTCCGGAAATGGTGCAGACCAGCGTGAATGCGGTGTATCCCATCGCCAACTACGGCTCGGCCATGACGCCGTTCTACACGGTGCTGGCCATCTGGGTGGGCGGCGTGATATTGTCGTCCCTCATCAAGATACACGCCCGGACGGAGGGCCTGATCGACCCGAAGCCGGCGGAGCTGTACTTCGGGCGGTACTTGTTCTTTTTCGTGCTGAGCCAGATACAGGCGGCGGTCATCGTCACCGGTGATCTGTACATACTGAAGGTGCAGTGCCTGCACCCGGGGATGCTGTATCTCACGGGCGCGCTGACGGCCTTCACCTTCAGCCTGCTGATCTATTCGCTGGCGCTGTCCTTCGGCGACGTGGGCAAGGCCATTGTGGTGGTCATCATGGTCATGCAGATCGCAGGCTCCTCCGGCACGTTCCCCATCGAGCTGCTGCCGGCCATTTACCAGAAGATCTATCGCTTCTTCCCCTTCCCCTATGCCATCGACGCTATGCGCGAGTGCATCTGCGGGATGTACGGGAATTACTACTGGCAGCAGATCGGTTTCCTGCTGCTGTTCGCCGCGGCGGCGCTGCTGATCGGCCTGCTGGTGCGGCGGCCCTTCATGGGACTGAACCACTTTATGGAGGAGAAGCTGGAGGAGACGGAGCTGCTGTGAAAGGAGGTGTTGACCGATGACAAAAGAACGGGACTATCAGGAGTTGTATGACCGCCTGCTGGAGGAGGTCAGCACCCTGCACCGGAACAACCGGCGGCGGATACGCGTCGGTATGCGGATGCTGCTGGCGGTGACGCTGGGATTGATGCTGCTGATGTTTCTGGCGGAGGGGAACAAGGTGTTCACCCTGATGCTGTGGATACTGTCCATGTTCGCAGTGGCGGCATATCTGATCGCCGTGGAGTACGCGGACTATGAGCTGCAAAAGAAGCTGGAGAACATCACCCAGATGGAGCAGGAGAGCCTGGGCACACTGCTGGAGCTGCCGGAGCTGCCCAAGGTGCCACGGATGGGTCTGCTGCTGCGCCACGGCGCCCGGGAGGAACAGGAGACGCCGGAGACGGAGGCAACGGCGGCGGAAGCGGCACCTGCGCCGGAGGAGACGCCGGCGGCAGAGGAGATATCCCCGGCACCTGCGGAGGAGACGCCGGTTACAAAGGCACCGGCAGCGCCGGAGCCGGAGGCATATTCCGTGGACGAGATACTGCGGGAGGTGCACGGCGGAGCGCCGCAGGCAGACAACGCGCCGACGCCTGCCGCGCCGGTATACAGCGGCGCGCGGGTGCTGGAACGGCTGCTGGACGACCCGGAGAAGCTGGCGTCCGATCTGGACGCGCTGACCCGGGCGCTGCAGGGGCTGTCCGATGACCTGCGGCGCGGTGCGGCGGAGAGCCGGGAAGGGCAGGTGGACCGATGAAGAACATCTGGAATATCTTTCGCGCCGACTGGCGGCGGCTGACGGCCAGTGTGGTGGCGGTGGTGGTGCTGCTGGGGTTGTGCCTGGTGCCGTGTCTGTATGCCTGGTTCAACATCCTGTCCAACTGGGATCCCTACGGCACGGCGTCCACCAGCCGCATCAGCGTGGCGGTGGCCAGCGAGGACGCGGGCTGCGAGGTGCTGGGTCTGGAGGTGAACATCGGCGCGCTGGTGCTGCAGGGACTGGAGAGCAACGACCAGATGGGCTGGGTGTTCGTGGACAGCCGGGCGGAGGCTCTGGACGGGGTAGAGTCCGGCGACTACTACGCGGCGTTGATCGTGCCGGAGGAATTTACCGAGGATTTTGTGAGCATCCTGTCCGGCGACCTGCGCCACCCGCAGATACAGTATTACGAGAACGAGAAGAAGAACGCCATCGCCCCCAAGATCACCAGCAAGGCCAAGACCGCTGTGCAGGAGCAGATCAACACCACGGTCATCGGCAAGGCTGCTGAGGCGCTGACCACGGCGGGCTCCGTGTTCAAGGCCATGGGGCTGGACTCGGAGGCGCTGGCGGACGGCATTATGGATAAGCTGACCGGTGCGCGGCAGGAGATGGCGCAGCTGCAGAAGGTGCTGCTGTCGCTGAAGGACGTGATGAACGGGGCGGACGGCCTGCTGACCGCGGCGTCCGTGACCATCGCGGACGCACGGGGAACGGCGGAGGACGCTGATGCGGCGGCGGGCAGCACGGTGCAGCTTATCAGCACGGGCCTGAGCGCGGCGGACACGGCGTACAGCGACCTGCTGACGGTGCTGAACAACACGGATAAGGTACTGGGCGACATCGAGGATGCCCTGCGGAGTATGGATACCTCTGCCGCCGACGAAGCGCTGAAGGCGGACCTGCACCGGAAGATCCAGGCGGCCATCGACGCGCTGGAGGACCAGCTGGCGGCCGCCGAGGACGAGGCCGTGAAGGCGCAGATGGAGACGGCCATCGCCGATCTGGAGGCGCTGGACGCACTGGTGGATACGCTGGAGCCGTCGGCCCTGCAGGGACCGGTGCTGGATATGCTGCATCAGGTGCGGCAGGAACTGCTGGCTGCGGCGGTGCGGACCAATAAGGAGGTAAACGAATATCTGCACACCACCGGGGCCCAGGCCCAGACCACGCTGCGGTCCGTCCAGCAGCTGCTGGGGGCCGTGGGCGGCAGCCTGGGCGAGGTGTCCGGCACGCTGGACAGCTACGCCGATGCCATGACCACCGTACAGCCTACGCTGGACGCGGGTATCACCCTGGCCAACACGGTGGAGACGTATCTGGCGGACATCGAGGACGATGTGCGCCGGGTGACGGAGAGCGAAGCCTTCAAGCGCTTTACGGAGCTGATGGAGAGCAGCGATGCCGAAAGCATGGCGGACTACCTCAGCTCGCCGGTGCAGCTGAACACGGAGATCATCTATGAGATCAAGGACTACGGCGCGGCCATGTCGCCCTACTACGTCATGCTGGCGCTGTTTGTGGGCAGCCTGCTGACCGCCGTGATGCTGAAGGTACCGGTGACCCAGCCGGAGTTCGTCGGGTGCCGGGCCGTGGAGCGGTATTTCGGGCGGTTCGCCACCTTCTTCCTGATGGCCATGGCCCAGGCGCTGGTGACGGCCTTCGGGTGCCTGTACTTCGTGGGGATGGAGACGGCGGAGCCGGCGCTGTTCGTGCTGGCCTGCTGCCTGTGCTCACTGAACTTTGCCAGCATGAACTACGCGCTGGTGTACGCTCTGGACAACGTGGGTATGGCGCTGTCGGTCGTTATCATGGTCATTCAGGTGGCCGGGTCCGGCGGCTCGTACCCAGTGCACGTGCTGCCGCAGCTGTTCCAGACCCTGTATCCCTTCATGCCCTTCCACTACGGCATGGATATGATCCGGGAGACGGTGGGCGGTATGTACGGCGACACATACCTGCGCTGCGCGCTGGTGCTGCTGGGCATGTGCGCGCTGTTCACGGTGTTCGGCCTGCTGGTATATTACCCGGCCCGAAGACTGAACGCGGCTATCGCTGCCAGCAAGGAAAAGTCCGGTATCATGTAAACAGAGAGTGCCCCCCGCAGGCCCATGGGCCTGCGGGGGGCACTTATGCTGTCGGAGCCATGAAAAAAAGTTATGCCCCCTTGCTTTTTGCCGTTTAAGGCAAAAAAGCGGGGATGTTTTTGTGCAGGGTGGAGAAAAGTTCGCACGGCGAGAATTTTCCCTCTTTTGGTGTTGCAAGGCGGGCGGGCCTATGGTACAGTACGGGTGGAGTGTTAGAAAATTAACAGGCTAAGCGACACGGCGTTCAACACGTTTTAGGAGGAGAGAGCATGAGATCGGAACAGGAGAAAACGGCGGCCATCGTCCGGGCCCACGACTGCGACAGCGCGAAGCTCATCGCCATTTTGCAGGAGATACAGGCGTCGGAGAACTACCTGAGCCAAGAGAATATGGAGCTGGTGGCGGATATGCTGCACATCAGCGTCTCACGGGTGTACAGCGTGGCCACGTTTTATGAGAATTTCTCGCTGGAACCCAAAGGAAAGCACATCATCAAGGTCTGTGACGGCACGGCCTGTCATGTGCGGAAGTCCGGGCCTATCTACGACGCGATCTATGAGTACCTGAAGCTGGACGGCAAGCGCAGGACCAGCGCCGACGGCGTATTTACGCTGGAGACGGTGGCCTGTCTGGGTGCCTGCGGTCTGGCGCCGGTGATGACGGTGGACGGCGAGGTGTACGCCAAGATGACGCCGGAGACGGCGCTGGCGGAGTTGGAGGCCATTCGCGGAAAGGAGGCGGCGGAATGAGCAAGTTGACACGGGAGGGCTTCCACGCCATGCACGAACAGGCGGCGGAGGCGCTGGAACGGAGCAGATCGTCCCTGAACGTGCTGATCTGTGCCGGTACGGGCTGTATCGCCAGCGGGTCCATGAAGGTGTATGAGAACCTGCGGGAGGAGTGCGCCCAGCGGGGACTGCAGGTGTATGTGGGCCTGACCCACCACGGTGACGCGGAGAAGAGCCTGCATATCAAGATGAGTGGCTGCCACGGCTTCTGCGAGATGGGACCGCTGGTGCATATCGAGCCGCTGGGTGTGATGTATGTCCGCGTGAAGCCGGAGGATTGCCGCGAGATCGTGGAGAGAACGCTGCTGGGCGGCGAGGTCATCGAACGGCTGACCTATCACCAGGACGGCGTGTCCTATCCCCGGCAGGAGGATATCCCCTTTTACAAGAAGCAGCACCGGGTGGTGCTGGCCAGCTGCGGCACCAGTGACGCGGAAAATCTGGAGGAATACATTGCCAAGGGCGGGTACATCGCCTTTGAAAAGGCCCTGTTCGACATGGACGGCGCGGCGATCTGCAGGGAGATCTCCGACTCCGGTCTGCGGGGCCGGGGCGGCGGCGGGTTTCCCGCCGGACGTAAGTGGGAAAGCGTGCGCCGGCACATAGAGGAACCGGTGAAGTACATCGTCTGCAACGGCGACGAGGGTGACCCGGGCGCTTTCATGGACCGCTCCATCATGGAGGGCGATCCCCATTCCGTGCTGGAGGGCATGATGATCGCCGGCGTCGCCACCGGCGCGCACGAGGGCTATATCTACGTCCGCGCCGAGTATCCGCTGGCGGTGAAGCGGTTGCAGGTGGCCATCGACAAGGCTGCGGCGGCCGGACTGCTGGGCGACGACATCATGGGCAGCGGGTTCAGCTTCCATATCCACATCAACCGCGGCGCCGGCGCCTTCGTCTGCGGTGAGGGCAGCGCCCTGACCGCCTCTATCGAGGGCAAGCGGGGTATGCCCCGGGTAAAGCCGCCCCGGACGGTAGACCAGGGACTGTGGGGAAAGCCCACGGTGCTGAACAATGTGGAGACGTTCGCCAACGTGCCGGGCATCATCAACAAGGGTGCGGCGTGGTACCGGGGCATCGGCACCGAGGGCAGCGCCGGTACCAAGACATTTGCTTTGACGGGCAACGTGGTGAATACGGGACTGGTGGAGGTGCCTATGGGCGCCACCCTGCGGGAGATCATCTTCGACATCGGCGGCGGTATCCCGAACGGAAAGAAGTTCAAGGCCGTGCAGATCGGCGGGCCTTCCGGCGGATGTCTGACCGAGGAGCATCTGGACTACCCTATGGACTTCGACTCGCTGAAGAAGCTGGGGGCCATTATCGGCTCCGGCGGCCTGGTGGTCATGGACGAGGACACCTGCATGGTGGAGGTGGCACGGTTCTTTATGCACTTTACCCAGAACGAGAGCTGCGGCAAGTGCACCCCCTGCCGGGAGGGCACAAAGCGTATGCTGGAGACGCTGGAGCGCATCATCAATAACGAGGGGAGTCTGGCCGATCTGGATCTGCTGGAGTCTCTTAGCGATACCATCACGGACACGGCCCTGTGCGGCCTGGGGCAGACGGCCTGCAAGCCGGTGATGTCCACCCTGCGGAACTTCCGGCAGGATTATCTGCGCCATGTGGTGGATCACCACTGTCCCATCTGCAACGGGCGCAAACGCCGGCTGGAGATCAAACCGGAGCTGTGCAAGGGCTGCGGCAAGTGCGCGCGGAACTGTCCCATGGAGGCCATCTCCGGGCAGCCCCGTATGCCCTACGTCATTGACAACGAGAAGTGCATCCACTGCGGCGCTTGCTGGGGCGCGTGCCCCTTCGGCGCGATCGACGCCATTGAGGAGGAGTGAGCCATGGCAAAGGGAATTATGGTCATCGACGGGCAGCGGGTGCCCTTTGACGGCGAGCGCAACGTGCTGGCGGTCATCCGCAAGGCGGGTATCGACATCCCCACGTTCTGCTATTACTCCGACCTGTCCGTTCACGGCGCGTGCCGTATGTGCATCGTGGAGGACGTAAAGACCGGGAAGATCGACGCCTCCTGCTCCATGGAGCCCCGGGACGGCATGGAGATCAGGACCAACACCGCCCGGCTGCTGAGGCACCGGCGGATGATACTGGAGCTGCTGCTGGCGGCCCACGATTGCTCCTGCACTACCTGTGCCAAAAGCGGCAACTGCCGATTGCAGGAGCTGGCCCAGCGCTTTGGCGTGCGGCATATCCGTTTCCCCAACAATAAGCCCCGGTACGAGAAGGATTACACCAGCTACGCGGTGTTCCGGGACCCCAACAAGTGCATCCTGTGCGGCGACTGCGTGCGGGTGTGCGAGGAGCTGCAGGGACAGGGCATTCTGAACTTTGCCTTCCGGGGCAGCGAGCTGCAGGTGATGCCGGCCTTTGACAAAAAGCTGGGCGAGACGAAGTGCGTGGGCTGCGGCCAGTGCGCCGCCGTGTGCACCACCGGCGCTATCACCGTTAACGATCAGATCGGCACCGCGTGGGCGGCCATCCACGACCCGAAGAAGCGTGTGGTGGTGCAGATCGCGCCGGCCGTCCGTGTGGCGGTGGGTGAGGCCTTTGGCATTCCGGCAGGCGTGAACGTCATTGACAAGATGACCACGGCGCTGAAGCTCATGGGTGTGGACGAGGTGTACGACACCAACTTCGGCGCGGATATGACCACCATACTGGAGGCGGAGGAGTTTTTGCAGCGGCTGAAAAACGGCGGGCCGTTCCCCATGTTCACCAGCTGCTGTCCCGCCTGGGTGCGGTATCTGGAGTTCAACGCCCCTAAGTATCTGAAGCATATCTCCACCTGCAAATCGCCCATGGAGATGTTCGCGGCGGTCATCCGTGACAAATACGCCGAAAAAGATGCCGCCGACGGGCGGACTACCTACAACATCGCCATTATGCCCTGCACTGCCAAGAAGATGGAGGCGGCGCGGCCGGAGTTCGTCCATAACGGTCGGCCGGATGTGGATCTGGTGCTGACTACCCGGGAGCTGGTGGACATGATGCGTGAGACGGGCGTGCAGCTGGACGAGCTGGAGCTGGAGTCTCCGGACTTGCCCTTCGGTTTGGGCAGCGGCGCGGCGGTGATCTACGGCGTTACCGGCGGTGTGGCCGAGGCGGTGGTGCGTCACTGCCTGCCGGACAAGAGCAAGAATGCGCTGCGGGCCGTCCGTGTCACCGATCTGCGGGGAGACGGATCCATCCGCCATGTGGAACTGAACGTGGACGGGCAGGAGCTGCGTATCGCCGTGGTCAACGGGCTGATCCACGCCAAGGAGCTGATCGCGGATATCGAAGCGGGCAAGTGCTTCTACCACCTGATAGAGGTCATGACCTGTCAGGGCGGCTGCGTGGGCGGCGCGGGACAGCCCTATGGGCTGAGCAACGTGAAGAAGAAGCGGGGCGAGGGACTGTATGCCGCCGATGCCTCCGCTATGTTCAAGCGGGCGGAGAAAAACCCCATCGTCACGTCTTTACTCAGGGAGTACGGCGAGGAAAAGTGTCACGCGCTGCTGCACGTGCACTACGGAGAATAAAAAAGCAGCCCCCCGGCTCACACCGGGGGCTGCGGGTAAAGAAAGAGCATGGCCCCGCCGGGGCCATGCTCTTAGCTTGCCTTTTTATCCAGAATATACACGGTGACGTTTCGGCGGCCCCAGGAGTAGCAGTCCGCCTTGGTGGGGAACCACAGGTCCACGATGTTGCCCTTGATGGCGCCGCCGCAGTCTAGGGCGGTGCCCATGCCGTAGACACGGCGGCCGTTGGTGGTCTGGATGAACATTTTGGTGTAGTAGGGGATCACCTTGGGGTCTACGGCCACGGTGCCCACGCCCACCGCGGCACCTACCGCCGTGGTCCAGGCCGCGCCGCCGTCGCCGCCGCTGTAGTAGGCGGTGGAGGAGCAGAGCATCACCTTGTTATAGGTCATGGTGTCGCCGGAGGCGAACAGCAGGTAGCCGCCCTCGCCCACCTCGTTGGGGAAGTCTTTTTCGATGGTGTCGCCCTCCTCCACCTCGTAGACGCGGGTGCCGTAGCGCACCAGCTCCGCGTGTGAGGTGTCGTGGCTGGCACCGATATACTTGGTAGATACTACCTCACCGCTGACCACCGTGTCCTCATACGTCTCCACGATCTGGCCGGGGATACCCTTGCGGATGATCTCCTCGGTGCCCTTGTCCATCAGGGGATCCGGTGAGCGAAGGATCTTGTAGTCCGTCTCCACAGTGACATAGTGCTGGTAGGTCAGCGTATCGCTGATGCGGATGGCGGGGTCCTCGCCGGCGACATTCAGCTCCACCATCTCGTCCTCACCCAGACGGATGCCGCTGCGCCGCAGCAGGGAGGACAGGCGCTCGGCCTCGGTGGTGAGGGTGTGTGTGTCGTCGCCGTGGGTGATGGTGACGGTGCGGCCCGGCTCCAGCAGCAGCTGCATGGACTTGTCGCCCAGGCTGCGGCGCAGCAGCAGGTCGTCATAGGTGCGCTCCTCGCTGCGCTCGTCCAGTACGTGGGGACCGTCGCCGTCCACCACGATGCAGATGGCGTCCATGGTGCGTACCGGCTCCGCCATAACGGCAGCGGCGAAGATCACCGCCGTGACGGCGATCATGGTGATGGCGCGGATAGAGGGATGATCGCGCATGATGTGGTGCACCTCCCGCAGGGCCGGGGAACGCAGGGCGTCACGGCAGCCGGTCACCAGCCGTCCGCAGCAGAAAGCGCGCCAGTTGGCCCTGACGTCGGAAGCGATGGCGTCCCAGGTCCAGGCAAAGCAGTGGCCCACTGCGCGCACGGCGCGGATCAGGGCCCGAGCCACGATGTAGGGCACATCGTGGATGGCCTGGCACACCGTGGCCGGCGTGATGCGGCGCCGCGGCTTTTTCGGCTGCAAGCGCTTCGGTTGTGTGACGACTGTTTGTTCCATAGTACCTCGCAGTATAGCCGCCCCGGGAGGTGTTCAAACAGGGCGGACAATAAAAATTGAAACAATTTGTAACTTTTGTTACCGATTAGCAATACCCGTGGAGTATAGCACTATCTTCCAATTTTGTCAAGTTTTAGGGGACGCGGCACGGAGAAAGGCAAACTTTTTCCGGCTTTTCGTTGCGCGGGTGGGAAAAAGGTGGTACAATGGCGGCAATATGCAGTGAAGGAGAAACACGATGGATCTGTGCGATCGGAACGATATACAGGCACTGCTGGCGCGGCACGGCTTTCACTTTGCCAAGGCGCTGGGACAGAACTTTCTCATCCGGGGTGACGTGGCGGAGGATATCGCCGCGGCGGGCTGCGTTCCCGGCTGTGGCGTGCTGGAGGTAGGCCCCGGCATCGGCGCACTGACGGTGCAGCTGGCCCGGCGGGCGGAAAAGGTGGTTTCGGTGGAGCTGGACAAGCGCCTGCCGCCGGTGCTGGCGGAGACTATGGCGGACTATGACAACTTCACCCTGATCGAGGGCGACGTGATGGCGCTGGACCTGGCGGTGGTGACGGCGGAGAAGTTTCCGGGCTTGCCGGCGGTGCTGTGCGCCAACCTGCCCTACAACATCACCACACCGTTTCTCACGGCCTGTGTCCGGGCCGGGTGTTTCCGGCAGCTGACGGTGCTTATTCAAAAAGAGGTAGCCCTGCGGATCTGCGCGAAGCCGGGCACGGCGGATTACGGCGCGTTTTCCCTGCTGATGCAGTACTACACCGTGCCGGAGCTGCTGTTCGAGGTGCCCAACAGCTGCTTCATGCCGCCGCCCAAGGTGACATCCGCCGTGGTGCGCTGCGTTACAAGAAAGGCCCCGCCGGTACAGGTGCGGAGCGAGGAGGCCTTCTGGCGGACGGTGCGCGCGGGCTTTGCACTGCGGCGCAAGACGCTGGTGAACAGCCTGCAGACCGGCTGGCAGCTGCCTAAGGAGCAGCTGGCGGCCATCGTCGCCGGCTGCGGCCTGTCCCCCACCGTGCGGGGCGAGGCCCTGGGCCTGGAGGAGTACGCGAGGCTGTCCGATGCGCTGCTGGCGGCAGCGGGTGAATAAAAAGCTTCCCGGCAAATGCCGGGAAGCTTTTTATTCGCCTTTTTCTATCTTTGCCTCCGTCTCCCGCCGGATGGCGGCGCGAAGCGCCGTGAGGTACGGGGAGAATGCCACGTGTTCGTCGGCGTAGGTCAGGTTCAGGTCGTATTCCCGGGGCAGCCAGGAGGAGATGGGGGACTCGTTGTGGGCGATGACGGCCTCCAGCTTGTCCAGCGCCTTATAGAGCTTGGCCTCCGGCGTCTCCAGCGCGTCCATCTCCGCGTACAGGGCGGCCATCTCCGTGCGGTAAGGCTGGGGCAGCGTCTCCACCCATTGGATCAGGAGGGCGTCCTCCTTCGCTGTGTCGGCGTCGGTTTTCAGAAAGCTGGGGATGTCGCCGGTAAAGCACTCGCCCAGGTCGTGGATCAGGCACATTTTAATGACCTTGTCCATATCCGTATCCGGGAACTCGTCCCGAAGAAAGAAAGCCGTCAGCGCCAGCCGCCAGCTGTGGTCGGCCACGCTCTCGTGGCGGTTTCCGGGCGTCCAGCAGTGGCGGGTGGTGTCCTTCAGACGGTTGGCGGTGTGCAGGACGGAGAGCAGCTCTTCAGGCTTCATGGCGGGGCCTCCTTGCATTTTTCCACAGTATAGCACGGTGCCGCGGGGCAGTCAACGCTTGCACTTGCACGGCGGAGAAAAGTGTAGTAGAATAGCGGAAGAACATAAAGGAGGGAGACTTTATGGGAGTTTTGTACGCGCTGGAGAGCATCCGCACGCCTGCGCTGGATAAGATCATGTCGGTCATCACGCTGCTGGGCGGCGAGATGTTCTTCATGGTCATCGCCGTGACGGTGTTCTGGTGCGTCAGCAAGCGCGAGGGCTATTACCTGATGATTGTGGGCTTCTTTGGCACGGTCATCAATCAATTCCTGAAAATACTCTGCTGCGTGCCCCGGCCGTGGATAAAGGACCCGGATTTCACCATTGTGGAGTCTGCCCGGGCGGAGGCCACGGGGTATTCCTTCCCCAGCGGTCACACGCAGAACGCCGTGGCCACCTATGGCGGCATCGCCCGGTATACTCGCCGCGGCTGGCTGCGGGTGGTGCTGGTCGTGCTGACGGTGCTCATCGCGTTCAGCCGGATGTATCTGGGTGTCCACACGCCGCTGGATGTGGGCGTGTCGTTCCTGATCGCGGCGGTGCTGGTGCTGGTGGTCTATCCGCTGATGGAGGAGGCCGACCGGCGGCCGGTGGTGCTGACGTACACCATACTGGCTATGGTGGTGTGCAGCGGGGCCTTCGTGGGGTATCTGTACCTGCGGGGCGATACGGGTGCTGCCGCTGAGGACACCGCCAACTACGTCAGCGCGCTGGAGAACGGCTGGAAGCTGCTGGGCGCCACACTGGGTATGCTGGTGTCCAACATCGCCGACCGGAAGCACATACGGTTCGAGACACAGGCGGTGTGGTGGGCGCAGATCATCAAGCTGGCAGTGGGCTTTGGCTGTCTGCTGGCGATACGCTCCGGGCTGAAAGCGCCGCTGATCGCCCTGCTGGGCGGCAACGCCGCCATCGCCGGGGGCATCCGCTACCTGCTGGTGGTGCTGTTCGCCGGGTGCGTGTGGCCGCTGACCTTCTGGTGGTTCAGTCGCCTGGGGAGAAGATGAACAACAGAAAAAGCGCATCCCCCGGCGTGTGCCGGGGGATGCGGTGCGTTATGGGGGACTGTCTCACTCGGTGACGGTGAGGGTGGGGTGCATGAGCGGGTCAAAGGTGGCGAGGACGCGGTCGCCCTCCACGGTATATTCGCTCCACAGGCGGATCTCGGCGCAGCGCTGCACCCGGTAAAGGGTGATGCTGTGGATAGGCGTGGGTTCGGAGTAGGCTTGGTCGCGGCAGTAGACATCGGTGCTCTCGTCGCCGCGGAAGACGACGCAGAGGTCGTCACACTGGAGTACACCGGGGATGTCGCAGCTGCCGGTGTAAACGTTCTTGCGCAGCTGGCCGTGGAAGGAAACGGGAACGGTCTCGATGGCAGAATCGAGCGGGCTGGCATGGTACAGGCCGGTGCCGTCGAAGTCGATGGCCACGCCCCTGTCCCAGCAGGCGAAAATAAGTACGGCGGTGAACAGCAGCAGGATGGGAAGCCAGACCTTGCGGGATGTCCATATCTGTCGCATGGGGAGTCCTCCTTTACGGTGTTGTACCTACTGTAAGTATACCAAAAACGGGAAAAAATAGCAAGAAAAAAGATGTGTGACGCTGTGCGGCACACATCTTTTTCATATAGAGGTCAAGTGCGCTCCTTGGGCTTCTTCAGCGCCACGATGACGCCTACGGTGATCAGCACCGCACCGATGACGCTCATCACCGTGATCTGCTCGTCCAGCAGCAGGTAGCCCACCACCAGCGTCACGAAGGGGGAGGCGTACAGGTAGTTGTTGGTGATGACCACGCCCAGCCGCTGGAAGGCGATGTTCCAGATGGCGAAGCATACGGCGTTGCCGAACACGCCCAGGAACAGCCAACTCAGCAGGACGTTGGTCTGGGTGAACAGGGGGTGCAGGTCGGGCATACCGTCCGTCAGCAGCATCAGCGGTACGGCGGTGATGAAGGCCCACAGCATGACCCGGCGGGTGACCAGGAAGTTGTCATACTGCTCGGTGTATTTCTTGATAAGGATGGAGTACACGGCCCACATGAGGGCGGCGGCCAGGGCGATCAGATCGCCCAGAGGGTTCAGGTGGAAGGTCAGCTGGCCGTTGAGCACCACCAGCACCACACCGGCGATGGCGATGACCGCGCCGATGTACACGAACTTGCCCAGGCGCTCGCCATTGCGGGAGAACAGCTGGGCCAAAATGACCGTCAGGATGGGGGACAGGGCGATGATGATGCTGACATTGGCGGCGAAGGTGTAGGTCAGCGCTGTATTCTGCAGGAAGAAGTAGAAGCTGCCGCCGGTAACGCCGATGAGGATGAACATCAGCTCATCCTTCCAGGGCAGCTTCATGGTTTTGGGCCGCAGGGCCCACAGGGTCAGGTATGCAAGCCCCATCCGCAGGGGGATGATCTGGGTGGGGGTGTAGGCCGTCAGCATGACCTTGGTCAGCACGAAGCAGCTGCCCCAGACCAGGATGGTGAACAGGGCATAAATATGCCCCAGGGTTTTCTCTTTCATGGTTCTTCTCTCCTCTTTCTATCCTCGCGTTTGGTTTGCGGACCCGCAAAATGCCCGGCACTGCCGGGCATTTTGCTTGGGTTTGGGTTTAGGTTGCCTGCGTCAATCCTGGGGCAGGGTGGGGGTCTCACCATTCAGGACCTGCTGGATCAGGCCCTTGGCGGTGTTGATCTGTGTGGCGTTGGGCCACATGACCCACAGCTCCTCGCCTCCGGCGGAATAGCACGGCTCTATGCCGCCCTCGCCGCTGACAGAGTAGCTGGTGATGTTCCAGTGAACGTTGTCCCGCAGCTGCATCTGCACCAGGCTGCTGATGTCCTCATAGGTCAGGCTGGTGATGAAGGAGGTGGACACGGCGTCCAGCACCTTCTGATAGCCCTTGAGGATGGCAGGGGAGGAGGCCTTGTCCACGATGGCACGGATCACGGCCATCTGATTCTTGCCCCGCTGGTTGTCGCCGTCGTCAAAGGCGTGGCGCTCCCGGGCAAAGCACAGGGCCTGCTCGCCGTTGAGGTGGTTGATGCCCTTGGTGAAGGTGTAGCCCGCCATGTGGACGCCGTCGCCGTTTTCGTTGGGCACCTCCATGCCCACGGTGGTGAACTCATAGTCGGAGTTTACGTCCACGCCGTCCAGGGCGTCCAAGATCTTCTTCAGTCCGGCGAAGTTCACCCGGGCGTAGTAATCCGCCTCCACGCCGTAGAGATTCCCCAGAACGGCGGCGGACTCGTCGATGCCGTACATACCGGCATGGGTCAGCTTATCCCGCTGCCCGTTGCGGGCTAGGGGCACATAGTAGTCCCGGGGGGTGTTGATCAGCAGGATCTGGTGGGTCCGGGGATGGATCACCGCCAGAATGTTCACGTCGCTGAGGCTCTGGATATTGATGTCCGAGCTGCGGGCGTCGATGCCGCTGCAATAGACGACGAAGGGCTGGGAGGTGATGGAAGCGTTGGGCTTGATGGGCTCCAGCTCCTTGGTGGTGCTGAACTCATAGATGATGCGGGTGTCCTGGGTGAAGGTGCTGTAATCGTCCAGTGAATCCAGGGCGGTGAGATAGCCGGAATTGAGGATGATGGCCCCTGCGTTTCCGTCGTACAGGGCGTCCGCCAGGGAGGTCAGGTCTGCGTAGGTGCTGGTATCCACACGGCCGCCCAGGCCGTCCTTGATGTCGTCCAGCAGGGCCTGGGTATTGTTGGCGCTGATGTCGGCGTCCTCGCTGAGAATGCCGAAGGTGTAGCCCACGGTGTCGCCGATGCTGCGGGCGGGATCATCCGCCATGACCACCACATAGGAGGTAGTTTTTTGCAGGTTCTTGCCGGCGATGGCCAGCAGGGCACTTTTGCCGGAGGCAGCAGCCACGGAGCCATACAGCATCAGACCCGAAAGGATCACCGCCAGCAGGCCGCACACCAGCTTGCTGGTCTTGACCCGGCGGATGGGCAGCTGGATGATCACATGGCCCGCGTTGATCAGAAGCAGCACGATCTCGATGAGAATCAGATAGAGGTCCGTCAGCAGCTTGGTGGACATCAGCTGCACCAGCAGCACCAGGCTGCAGATCATCAGCAGGCCCATGGCCGCTATACCGAACCAGTCGGCACTGGTGCGGTATAGCCGGTGCCGTCTGCGGCGGGGCTGTTCTTGTTCGTTCATAAGCGTTTCGTCCTTTCTGTGTTACGGGTTCACAACAGGCGTCTCGCCCCGGAGAACCTGCTGGATCAGGTCCTGGGCAGTGGCGACCATCCGTTCATTGGGCAGGACCACGGCGTACCGGGCGTCATTTCCCAGACTGTAGCAATAGTCGGCGCTGTTTTCGCCGGCAAGGCCGTATGTAGTGATGTTCCAGCCGGACATATCCTGCAGCTGCATCTTCACCAGGGAGATGATGTCCTCCTTGGGCATATTGGTGGCGATGGAGTCGGAGGCGGCGGCCAGAACGTCCTGATAACTCTTGAGAATGGCCGGGGAGGCGGCCTTATTGACTATGCCCTGGATCACCAGCATCTGGTTGCGGCCCCGCTGCATATCGCCGTCGTCAAAGGCGTCCCGCTCCCGGGCGAAGGCCAGGGCCTGGCGGCCGTCCAGGTGGTTCAGCCCCTGCTGGAAGGAGTAGGCGGCGAAGTGGAAGTTGCCGCTGCCGTCCTCGTCGGGCACCTCCATGCCCACAGTGTTGAAGGCCACGTCCGAGTTCACGTCGATGCCGCCCAGGGCATCGATAACGCCCACCAGCCCCGCAAAGTGGACCCGGGCGTAATAGTTCACGTCCACGTTATACAGCTGCTCCAGGCCCTTGATGGACTCCTCGATGCCGTAGAGGCCGAAGTGGGTGAGCTTATCCTTCTGGCCCTTGGAGGGGAGGGTCAGGTAGTAGTCCCGGGGGGTGCTGACCAACAGAATCTGGTGGGTGGAGGGGTTCACAACAGCCAGAATATTGGTATCGCTGCGGCTGTTCAGGGGAATATAATCCACCCGCTCATCGGTGCCGCTGCAATACACCACGAAGGGCTCCCGGGAAATGTTGGCGTTGGGGGCAATGGGCTCCGCGTCCGGGTTG
>OIDD01000482.1_pt1 | contig 22181 bp, 24 predicted proteins | sample 1606751 | NCBI WGS metagenome assembly OIDD01 (sample SAMEA3882544, study PRJEB24775) | human gut metagenome | biome: human-associated habitat; feature: intestine environment; material: feces | place: Netherlands | collected 2009/2010
GGGGTATTTGTTCGTAATGAATCAACTGCTGGCCGAATCCGGGATGCGCCATCACCCGGTAAATCCCATGACCGACAGCTATCTTCCCCGTCTGGTTGAAGCGCAATCCACAGGGCTCTGCGGCGTCGTTTCGGCACATGTTTTCGAACAAGGTGTGGATGCCGTTCGTCAAGAGCTGGCTCGCTTACAGCAAGAGGGCTACCGCTACGCGGTGCTTGATGCGCTGACCGAACACCATCTGGAAATTCAGGGAGAAGCCTTGCGCGATGCCCCACTGGTAACGGGTGGTTCTGGTCTGGCGATTGGCCTGGCCCGGCAGTGGGCGCAAGAAAACGGTAACCAGGCTCGCGAAGCAGGGCGTCCGCTCGCTGGGCGCGGCGTAGTGCTCTCCGGTTCATGCTCTCAAATGACCAACCGCCAGGTGGCACATTACCGTCAAATTGCACCAGCCCGTGAAGTTGATGTGGCACGCTGCCTCTCAACCGAAACTCTGGCCGCTTATGCACACGAACTGGCAGAGTGGGTTCTGGGCCAGGAAAGTGTACTTGCTCCACTGGTTTTTGCCACCGCCAGCACTGACGCATTGGCAGCAATTCAACAGCAATACGGTGCACAAAAAGCCAGTCAGGCAGTAGAAACTCTATTTTCTAAACTAGCGGCGCGGTTAGCAGCGGAAGGCGTGACACGCTTTATTGTCGCAGGCGGTGAGACCTCCGGCGTAGTCACACAGAGCCTGGGCATAAAAGGGTTTCATATTGGCCCAACCATTTCCCCCGGCGTGCCGTGGGTAAACGCACTGGATAAGCCTGTCTCACTCGCCCTTAAATCTGGCAACTTCGGTGATGAAGCCTTTTTTTCACGAGCCCAAAGAGAGTTTTTATCATGAGCGATTTCGCAAAAGTAGAGCAGTCTTTGCGAGAGGAGATGACGCGGATTGCCAGTTCATTCTTTCAGCGCGGCTATGCAACCGGTTCGGCTGGCAATCTGTCGCTGCTTTTACCTGACGGGAATTTACTGGCGACACCGACAGGTTCATGCCTGGGCAATCTCGATCCGCAGCGGCTTTCCAAAGTCGCCGCGGATGGCGAATGGTTAAGTGGTGACAAACCCTCGAAAGAGGTGCTCTTTCATCTGGCGCTGTATCGCAACAATCCGCGCTGTAAAGCGGTGGTGCATTTGCACAGCACATGGTCGACGGCGCTTTCCTGCCTGCAAGGGCTGGACAGCAGCAACGTTATTCGTCCGTTCACACCATACGTGGTGATGCGGATGGGAAATGTCCCGCTGGTGCCTTATTACCGACCGGGCGATAAACGCATCGCACAGGATCTGGCGGAACTGGCAGCAGACAATCAGGCTTTTTTACTGGCAAATCATGGCCCAGTGGTTTGCGGTGAAAGCCTGCAAGAAGCCGCCAACAATATGGAAGAGCTGGAGGAAACGGCAAAGCTGATTTTTATTCTCGGTGACCGCCCGATCCGTTATCTGACCGCAGGTGAAATTGCGGAATTAAGGAGTTAATGCAATGCCTCGTTTTGCAGCTAATTTATCCATGATGTTCACCGAAGTGCCTTTTATTGAACGCTTCGCCGCAGCGCGAAAAGCCGGGTTCGATGCTGTGGAATTTCTGTTTCCCTATGACTACTCCACCCTGCAAATCCAAAAGCAACTGGAGCAAAACCATCTGACACTGGCGCTGTTCAATACCGCTCCCGGAGATATTAATGCGGGGGAATGGGGATTATCCGCCCTTCCCGGACGTGAGCACGAAGCACACGCAGACATCGACCTGGCACTGGAATATGCATTGGCGCTCAATTGTGAACAAGTCCATGTGATGGCAGGCGTCGTGCCCGCTGGCGAAGACGCTGAACGGTACCGGGCAGTATTTATCGATAATCTCCGCTACGCTGCCGACCGCTTTGCGCTACACGGCAAGCGAATATTAGTTGAAGCACTCAGCCCCGACGTTAAGCCTCATTATCTCTTCTCCAGCCAGTATCAGGCACTGGCTATTGTTGAAGAGGTTGCGCGAGATAACGTGTTTATTCAACTAGATACTTTTCATGCGCAAAAAGTAGATGGCAACCTGACGCATTTAATCCGCGACTACGCTGGGAAATATGCGCACGTACAAATTGCCGGACTACCTGATCGACATGAACCGGACGATGGAGAAATCAACTATCCGTGGCTGTTCCGCCTGTTCGATGAGGTGGGATATCAGGGCTGGATCGGTTGTGAATATAAACCTCGTGGCCTCACCGAAGAAGGGCTTGGCTGGTTTGACGCCTGGCGCTAATTCGTTAAATCCCTAATTACAACGTACCCATACATCCCCCCATCTACGGATGGGGTAGGTTAACTATAACTTTCAGACAGGGTTTCCCATGTCCACAATTACATTGTTATGCATTGCGTTAGCTGGCGTAATCATGCTGTTGCTGCTGGTCATCAAGGCAAAGGTACAACCATTCGTTGCTCTGCTCCTCGTCAGCCTGTTAGTCGCACTTGCGGCGGGTATACCGGCGGGCGAAGTGGGTAAAGTGATGATCGCCGGGATGGGCGGTGTGCTTGGTTCCGTCACTATTATTATTGGTCTGGGCGCTATGCTGGGGCGTATGATCGAACACTCTGGTGGTGCAGAGTCACTGGCTAATTATTTCAGTCGCAAGTTAGGTGACAAACGAACTATCGCTGCGCTGACTCTGGCAGCGTTCTTCCTCGGTATTCCCGTCTTCTTTGATGTCGGCTTTATTATTCTTGCGCCAATCATTTACGGTTTTGCCAAGGTTGCCAAAATATCGCCACTCAAATTTGGCCTGCCTGTCGCTGGAATCATGCTAACTGTTCATGTGGCGGTACCGCCGCATCCAGGCCCTGTCGCCGCAGCGGGGTTACTCCACGCAGACATCGGCTGGCTAACCATCATCGGTATTGCGATTTCTATTCCCGTAGGGATTGTTGGCTACTTTGCAGCGAAAATAATCAATAAGCACCAATATGCGATGTCGGTGGAAGTACTGGAACAGATGCAACTGGCTCCAGCCAGTGAGGAAGGCGCAACAAAATTAAGCGATAAAATAAATCCACCGGGCGTCGCGCTGGTCACCTCGCTAATTGTTATTCCTATCGCGATTATCATGGCGGGTACGGTTTCCGCAACACTGATGCCGCCTTCGCATCCCCTGCTTGGTACGCTACAGCTGATCGGCTCACCAATGGTAGCTCTAATGATTGCGCTGGTGCTGGCATTCTGGTTATTGGCTTTACGTCGCGGCTGGAGCTTACAACACACCAGCGACATTATGGGCTCAGCCCTTCCCACTGCGGCGGTAGTGATTTTGGTTACTGGTGCTGGAGGGGTATTTGGCAAAGTGCTGGTGGAATCGGGCGTCGGCAAAGCCCTTGCCAACATGCTACAAATGATTGACCTGCCTCTGTTACCAGCCGCATTTATTATTTCACTGGCGCTGCGTGCATCGCAGGGGTCAGCAACCGTAGCAATCCTGACAACCGGCGGGTTACTCTCAGAAGCGGTGATGGGATTGAATCCGATTCAGTGCGTATTGGTGACGCTGGCAGCCTGCTTTGGTGGGCTTGGCGCGTCACATATTAATGACTCAGGGTTCTGGATTGTGACCAAATATCTGGGGTTGTCGGTAGCAGACGGTCTGAAAACCTGGACAGTGTTAACGACCATTCTCGGTTTTACCGGATTCTTAATTACCTGGTGCGTATGGGCGGTAATTTGACCTTAATAAAAAGGTCCGATGGGCATCGGACCTTTTTATTTAGCGCTTACCTTCCGCCAGCAGCGGCGGGATGCTCGGCACCATTGGCGCATCATCAATATCTTTCTGCGTCATGCGGAACGCTTCCGGGTAATGTTCGCGACTGGTGCGGCGTAGCGGTTCGGTATCGCGCCAGGTATAAAGGCAATGCTGGCACTGATATACCGTCCAGACATCTTTCACCGGCGATTTCACCATCACTTCAATCTGTTCATCGGCACAACGTGGACAAATCATCTTGTTCTCCTTATTTACGTGCAGCCAGCATAGTGGTCAGTTTTTCAGCCCAGGCTTTGGTTTCCGGCAAATCCACCACCGGCTGGCTGTAGTGACCACGGTTGTCCGGGGCGACAGGCGTGGTAGCGTCGATAATCAGCTTGTCGGTGATCCCCGCCGGGCTTGAGCCAGGGTCGAGTTCCAGCACGGACATATTCGGCAACTGCACCAAATCCCCTGCCGGGTTTACTTTCGAGGAGAGCGCCCACATCACCTGCGGCAGGTTGAACGGGTCAACGTCTTCATCGACCATAATCACCATCTTTACGTAGCCCAGACCGTGCGGCGTGGTCATCGCACGCAGGCCCACCGCGCGGGCAAAGCCGCCGTAGCGTTTTTTGGTGGAGATAATCGCCAGCAGGCCGTGGGTGTACATGGCATTTACCGCCTGCACTTCCGGGAACTCGGCTTTCAGTTGTTGATACAGCGGTACGCAGGTGGCTGGCCCCATCAGGTAGTCGATTTCGGTCCACGGCATACCGAGATAGAGTGATTCGAAAATCGGTTTGCTGCGATAAGAGACTTTATCGATGCGCACCACGGTCATGTTGCGCCCACCGGAGTAGTGCCCGGTAAACTCACCGAACGGCCCTTCGATTTCGCGTTTACGGCTTTCGATAACCCCTTCGAGGATCACTTCTGAACCCCACGGCACATCAAAACCGGTCAGCGGGGCGGTGGCGATCGGGTACGGGCTTTCACGCAGCGCGCCTGCCATTTCGTACTCGGACTGATCATATTTCAGCGGCGTGGCCCCCATCAGCGTGATGATCGGATCGTTACCGAGCGTGATCGCAATCGGCAGATCTTCACCGCGCTCTTCTGCTTTATGCAGATGCAGGGCGATATCGTGCATCGGCACCGGTTGCAGGCCGAGCTTACGCTTGCCCTTCACTTCCATGCGGTAGATGCCGACGTTCTGCTTGCCGAAGTTATCCGGGTCGAGCGGATCGCGGGAAACCACGCACGCTTTGTCGAGATAGAAACCGCCATCGCCATCGTTTAAACGAAACAGCGGCAGGATATCGAACAGGTTGATCTCGTCGCCATCAACGGTGTTCTGCGCCCAGGCTGGATTGGCGCGGCGCTCCGGGGCAATCGGGAAGTTATCCCAGCGGCGGATAAACTCATCAATCTGCTTTTTAACCGGGGCATTTGGCGGCAGGCCGAGGGAAATCGCGTGGTTCTGCCAGGAACCGATGGTGTTCATCGCCACGCGGGCATCGGTAAAGCCGCGAATATTATCAAACCACAGCGCGGGCGCGCCGTCGCCGATACGCCCGGTGGCGTTAGCTGCTGCTGCCAGATCCGGCTCGGCGTTCACTTCTTCGCTGATTTTCAGTAACTGGCCGTGGTCATCAAGCGCCTGTAAAAAGCTGCGTAAATCATCAAATGCCATTATTCATTCTCCTGAGAAAAATTCCGGGCCTGCGGCAATCCTTGCCAGCGCCTGGCGTGGGGATGTTCGAGGCCAAATTGATCCAGCACGCGGGCTACCACATGGTGGACAATGTCATCTACCGTTTCGGGATGGTTATAAAAGGCAGGCATCGGCGGCACCATCGCCACGCCCATGCGTGAAAGTGCGAGCATATTTTCGAGATGGATGGTGCTAAGCGGCATTTCACGCGGCACCAGCACCAGTTTGCGGCCTTCTTTGAGCACGACGTCCGCCGCGCGCCCTACCAGGCCATCGGCGTAACCAGCGCGGATACCGGCGAGCGTTTTCATACTGCACGGAATAACGATCATGCCGTCGGTACGAAAAGAACCGGATGAGATGATCGCCGCCTGATCCGCCGGGTTATGGCTGAAGTCTGCGAGGGCAGCAACATCGCGAGCGCTGTAAGGCGTTTCCAGTTCAATGGTGGTTTTCGCCCACTTCGACATCACCAGATGAGTCTCGACATTCGGCATCTCCCGCAGCGCTTGCAGTAATGCCACACCAAGAGGCGCACCGGTAGCCCCTGTCATCCCGACGATCAGTTTCATTGCTTATCCTCTTAATTGTTCGTATACGAACGTTATTATTAACATACTCCTTCATTTCCACAGCGGCAAGGATTGAAAAGTAACAACATCTTCTTCGTCACTAAAAAACCGCTATGATAGCGACAGAGAATTAGCCCGGAGTTTACATGGCGTTACGAAATAAAGCGTTCCATCAGTTACGACAGCTTTTTCAGCAGCACACGGCTCGCTGGCAGCACGAGTTACCTGACCTGACCAAACCACAGTACGCGGTGATGCGCGCCATTGCTGATAAACCTGGTATCGAACAGGTGGCACTGATAGAAGCAGCTGTCAGCACCAAAGCAACGTTAGCAGAAATGTTGGCAAGAATGGAAAATCGTGGCTTAGTCAGACGTGAACATGACCCCGCTGATAAGCGGCGACGCTTTGTCTGGTTGACTGCCGAAGGCGAAAAGATACTTGCTGCGGCGATACCCATTGGTGACAGCGTGGATGAGGAATTTTTGGGGCGTTTGAGTGGAGAAGAGCAGGAGCTGTTTATGCAGCTGGTGCGCAAGATGATGAACGCATAGGGGGCAAATTTCCGGATGCGACGCTATCGCGTCTTATCCAGACTACAAATACACCGACTCACCAACCGAAAGAAAAAAGGCCAGCCTCGCTTGAGACTGGCCTTTCTGACAGATGCTTACTTACTCGCGGAACAGCGCTTCGATATTCAGCCCCTGCGTTTGCAGGATTTCGCGCAAACGGCGCAGGCCTTCAACCTGAATCTGGCGAACACGTTCACGGGTGAGGCCAATTTCACGACCTACATCTTCCAGTGTTGCCGCTTCGTACCCCAGCAAACCGAATCGACGTGCCAGCACTTCACGCTGTTTGGCGTTCAGCTCGAACAGCCATTTGACGATGCTCTGCTTCATATCGTCATCTTGCGTGGTATCTTCCGGACCGTTCTCTTTTTCATCGGCCAGGATGTCCAGCAACGCTTTTTCGGAATCACCACCCAGCGGGGTGTCTACCGAGGTAATGCGCTCGTTAAGACGAAGCATACGGCTGACGTCATCAACTGGCTTATCCAGTTGCTCTGCGATCTCTTCCGCACTTGGTTCATGGTCCAGCTTATGGGACAACTCACGTGCGGTTCGCAGGTAAACGTTCAGCTCCTTTACGATGTGAATCGGCAAACGAATAGTACGGGTTTGGTTCATAATCGCCCGTTCAATCGTCTGGCGAATCCACCAGGTTGCGTATGTTGAGAAGCGGAAACCACGTTCCGGGTCAAACTTCTCTACCGCGCGGATCAGCCCCAGGTTGCCCTCTTCGATAAGGTCCAGCAACGCCAGACCACGATTGCCATAACGGCGGGCAATTTTTACCACCAGACGCAAGTTACTCTCGATCATCCGGCGGCGAGAGGCGACATCTCCACGCAGTGCGCGACGCGCAAAATAAACTTCTTCTTCGGCCGTTAACAGTGGTGAATAACCAATCTCACCAAGGTAAAGCTGAGTCGCGTCCAACACACGCTGTGTGGCTCCCTGCGATAACAGTTCCTCTTCGGCCAAATCGTTATCACTGGGTTCCTCTTCTACTAAGGCCTTTTCGTCAAAAACCTCAACTCCGTTCTCATCAAATTCCGCATCTTCATTTAAATCATGAACTTTCAGCGTATTCTGACTCATAAGGTGGCTCCTACCCGTGATCCCTTGACGGAACATTCAAGCAAAAGCCTGGTTCCGCCGATTTATCGCTGCGGCAAATAACGCAGCGGGTTTACGGATTTCCCCTTGTAACGAATTTCAAAATGCAAGCGTGTTGAACTGGTTCCGGTGCTACCCATGGTTGCTATTTTTTGCCCCGCCTTCACTTCTTGTTGTTCCCGGACCAGCATTGTGTCGTTATGGGCGTAGGCACTCAGGTAATCATCATTATGTTTGATGATAATCAGATTACCGTAGCCGCGCAGCGCGTTACCGGCATAAACAACGCGGCCATCTGCGGTCGCGATAATTGCCTGTCCTTTGCTGCCTGCGATATCAATCCCCTTGTTGCCCCCCTCAGAAGCGCCAAAGGTTTCGATCACTTTGCCCTCAGTCGGCCAGCGCCAGGTGGAGATAGGCGTACTGGTTGATGTACTGCTGACAGTTGGCTCGGTTGTGCTTGCTGTTGGTACCGTTACAGGCGCTGTGACCGTGGTCGCAGCTGGCTTGTTGTTCGGCAACATTTTGTTAGCACTCTGTTCACCCGAAGATTCAGAATACGTAATTGTCGGTTGCGACGCAACAGCAACGGTGGAATTTTGTGCAGGCTTGATCACAACTCCTTGCTCTGCTGCGTCGGCCTGGGTAATGGCATTTCCGCCAGTGATTGGCGTACCGGAAGCATTACCCACCTGCAAGGTCTGACCAACGTTCAGCGCGTATGGTGCCTGAATATTGTTGCGCTGAGCAAGGTCACGGAAATCGTTACCAGTAATCCAGGCGATATAGAAAAGTGTGTCGCCTTTTTTCACGGTATAGGTACTGCCGCTATAACTGCCTTTCGGAATGTTCCCATACTGACGGTTATAGACGATGCGTCCGTTTTCCATCTGTACCGGCTGCTGAGCTACTGGCTGCACTGGCTGGATTTGCGGTTGCTGGGCTGTAGACGTCGTCCCCATTTTCGGCGGCGGCGTAATCAACATACCAGAATTGGTATTTGCAGGCGCATTGCCATTAACGGAGCTGACCGGTGCCGGTGGATTTGAAGTGTCAGAACAGCCTGCCAGCCATAGCGAAACCAGTGACAAAGCCGCAATGCGGCGAACGGTGAATTTTGGGCTTCCCGCGCTCATTTATCCCCCAGGAAAAATTGGTTAATAACCAGTGACATAATTACCGTGCAAGGCACCCTACTGAACACTGGAAAAGATGTTCACGATACGCTGACCTGCGGCAAAATAACCAGGAAAAATCCAGGTATTTCCTCACGTTTTAAGCCAGCTCACCCTTCACTAAAGGGACAAAGCGCACGGCCTCCACGGTATCGATAATAAATTCGCCTCCCCGACGACGCACCCGTTTCAAATACTGGTGATCCTCCCCTACGGGTAAGACGAGAATCCCGCCTTCGTCCAGCTGCGTCATTAGCGCAGTTGGAATTTCCGGCGGTGCCGCCGTAACAATGATAGCGTCAAACGGCGCGCGTGCCTGCCAACCTTGCCATCCATCGCCATGACGGGTTGAAACATTATGTAAATCAAGATTTTTCAGGCGGCGACGCGCCTGCCACTGCAAACCTTTAATCCGTTCGACCGAGCAAACATGCTGGACAAGATGCGCCAGGATTGCCGTTTGATATCCCGAACCGGTGCCAATTTCCAGCACCCGCGACTGCGGCGTCAGCTCGAGTAATTCGGTCATTCGCGCCACCATATACGGCTGCGAAATTGTCTGCCCCTGACCTATCGGCAAGGCGATATTGTCCCAGGCTTTTTGTTCAAACGCTTCATCAACGAATTTTTCACGCGGCACGGCAGCAAGTGCATTCAGCACCTGCTCATCCTGAATACCTTGCGCACGTAATTGATCCAGAAGTGCTTGTACGCGTCTGCTTACCATTGCGTGCCAACTCCCACGCTGTTTAACCAGTCTGAAACCACATCTTGCGCGCTATGCGCAGTTAAATCCACATGCAGCGGCGTGATGGAGACATAGCCCTCATCTACCGCAGCAAAATCGGTCCCCGGACCGGCATCACATTTACCGCCCGGCGGGCCAATCCAGTACAGCGTATTGCCGCGCGGATCTTGCTGCGGGATCACCTGATCTGCCGGATGTCGTGTACCGCAGCGCGTCACGCGAATACCTTTGATTTGATCCAAGGGTAAATCCGGAACGTTAATATTAAGAATACGCCCGGTGCGCAGCGGCTCTTTACACAGTGCGCGCAAAATTGAACAGGTTACCGCCGCGGCAGTGTCGTAATGTTTATGCCCGTCAAGCGAGACGGCAAGCGCCGGAAAACCTAAATGACGGCCTTCCATCGCGGCGGCTACCGTACCGGAATAAATAACATCATCCCCCAGATTCGGCCCGGCGTTAATTCCGGACACAACAATGTCCGGGCGCGGACGCATCAGAGCATTCACGCCAAGATAGACGCAATCGGTCGGGGTTCCCATTTGCACAGCAATATCACCATTTTCAAAGGTAAACGTGCGCAGGGAGGATTCCAGTGTCAGAGAATTTGAAGCGCCGCTGCGGTTACGATCGGGGGCGACCACCTGAACGTCAGCAAACTCACGCAAGGCTTTCGCCAGCGTTTGTATACCGGGTGCATGTACCCCGTCATCATTACTCAGCAATATGCGCATAATCACCTGTTGTGTTGATAAGTTCCCTGACAACGCTGGTTGCAAAACTACCCGCCGGAAGCCAGAAACGGATCTCTACGGTGACGTCATCCCACCAATTCCAGCTTAATTGTTGCGGATACAGCAGCATCGCTCTGCGCGCGGCTTCAACTTTTTCGCGCACCAGTAAAGCTTGTAATTCAGTTTCTGCGGCAACAGCTGCTTGTTCGAATGCCAGCGCTTCACGCTGAGTTCCCCATTCGCCACTGCCCGGCAATGCGGCGGTTATCATCAGCTCTTTATCGTTAACGCGACGCTGTAATTCCGCCAGTTCTTCGGTGGTTGCGACAAACCAGCTACCACGTCCGGCTAATTGTAGCGCATCGCCGTCAACAACTTGATTAACGTCTGCTTTTTTGAGGCGCTCAGCAACAATCTGATTAAACAACGCACTGCGGGCTGCCGATCCTGCGATCTCTTCATACGGACATACACTGACTAAGGTATAATAATCATCTGAATAGTCCGGTTTTACCCGCACCGTCGATAACAGACAGGTATCTTCCCCCTGAAAACGCAGTTTATTGCGATCGCGCACCGGAGTATTGGTTTGCGCCCAGCGCTGCGCCCCCTGCAAGTTGCTACCGCCAATCCCAAAACGTTGGGCACCGAAGTAGTTCGGTACACCTTTTACGCAAATATCGATCAGACGTTGTTCAACGTCATCGCGATTGCTCACTTCGCGCAGAACCAGGGTAAAGGCGTTACCTTTCAGCGCGCCTAAACGCAGCTTGCGCTTGTGCCGCGCATACTCCAGCACCTGGCAGCCTTCCAGTTGAAAGGCGCTCAGATCGGGCATTTCCTTGCCCGGCACGCGAGCGCATAACCACTGTTCCGTAACAGCATGTTTGTCTTTTTGCCCAGCGAAGCTGACTTCACGGGCATGAATTTTCAGGAATTTCGCCAGTGCATCCGCCACAAAACGGGTATTGCAGCCGTTTTTGAGGATTCTAACCAGAATATGCTCACCTTCACCATCAGGCTCAAAGCCCAAATCTTCCACCACCACAAAGTCTTCCGGATTGGCTTTCAGCAGCCCGGTGCCTTGCGGTTTACCGTGGAGGTAAGTGAGATTATCAAACTCAATCATTTTGTTGCCTTAATGAGTAGCGCCACCGCTTCACAGGCAATCCCTTCCCCACGTCCGGTAAATCCCAGTTTTTCCGTAGTAGTGGCTTTCACGTTAACATCATCCATATGGCAGCCGAGATCTTCGGCAATAAACACGCGCATTTGTGGAATGTGCGGCAACATCTTCGGTGCCTGAGCGATGATAGTGACATCGACGTTGCCAAGGGTATAACCCTTCGCCTGAATACGACGCCAGGCTTCGCGTAGCAGCTCGCGGCTATCGGCACCTTTAAATGCCGGATCGGTATCCGGGAACAGCTTGCCGATATCCCCCAGCGCCGCCGCGCCAAGCAATGCATCGGTCAACGCATGGAGCGCCACGTCGCCATCAGAATGCGCCAGCAATCCTTTTTCGTAAGGAATGCGTACGCCACCAATGATAATTGGGCCTTCACCGCCAAAGGCGTGTACGTCAAAACCGTGTCCAATTCGCATTATGTATTCTCCTGATGGATGGTTCGGGTGAGGTAAAACTCGGCCAGTGCCAAATCTTCCGGGCGCGTGACTTTAATGTTATCCGCACGGCCTTCGACCAACTGAGGATGGAATCCGCAATATTCCAGCGCCGAGGCTTCGTCGGTAATAGTCGCGCCTTCATTTAGAGCGCGCGTCAGACAGTCATGTAACAGCTCACGAGGGAAAAATTGCGGCGTCAGCGCGTGCCATAAGCCGTTGCGATCAACGGTATGAGCAATGGCATTTTTGCCCGGTTCGGCACGTTTCATCGTATCGCGCACTGGTGCGGCTAGGATCCCTCCCGTGCGGCTGGTTTCGCTCAACGCCAACAATCGCGCGAGGTCATCCTGATGCAGACAAGGACGAGCGGCGTCATGCACCAATACCCACTGCGCGTCGCCAGCGGCTTTCAAACCTGCCAGCACGGAATCGGCACGCTCATCACCGCCATCTACAACGGTGATTTGCGGATGATTCGCCAGAGGAAGTTGTGCAAAACGGCTATCGCCAGGACTTATGGCAATGACGACACGTTTCACCCGGGGATGCGCCAGCAGCGCATGCACCGAGTGTTCAAGAATGGTTTGATTACCGATTGAGAGATATTGCTTAGGACATTCCGTTTGCATTCGACGGCCAAATCCGGCCGCCGGAACCACGGCGCAAACATCCAAATGAGTGGTTGCCATGTTAATTCCCGGGCTGATTTATCGATTGTTTTGCCCCGCAGACTGTGCGCGCTTCGACGCGTCAGGCACCAGACGATAAAAAGTTTCGCCCGGCCTGGTCATGCTGAGTTCATTACGCGCACGCTCTTCGAGCGCCTCCTGGCCGCCATTGAGATCGTCAATTTCGGCAAAAAGTTGATCGTTTCGCGCTTTAAGTTTCGCGTTTGTAGCTTGCTGTGCCGCCACATCATCATTGACGCGGGTATAGTCATGTATACCGTTCTTACCGAACCACAGCGAATACTGTAGCCAGACCAGAATAGCCAGCAACAGCAGCGTTAGTTTACCCATCCTGCCCCCTGAAAAACGGCATCATCATCCCATGCATCCGAAGACGACTCTACATCCTCTGTTGGGGATACCGCGACAACGCGGGCAAATGTACCACATTTGTCCATTGTTACGTATACCCAGGGCGTGCAGAACATAATCTCATTATTAGTTACGGTTTGAATTATGAACAGAGGAGACGGGAAAGTACAAATTAGCCCAGTAGCCACATAAACAGTGCGCCAAACATAATGCCTACTGTCACCAGGGTGAAAACAATACTGTAGCGTAGCTTTCCGTCCATCAATGAATGCAGCGCAATCCCCACCACTACCGCGACGGGCATCAGCGCCAGAAAGAAAGGCCAGGTGTAGATAAAGAAGAACAGCGTGTTAGAGCCATAAATCAACATCGGCATCGCCAGCGCAAATAACCAGGAGATAAAACCGACCACGGCACCAGGCAGTGACCATGTGGTTTCTTCATCCTCAGTAAGGCTGTCGTTATTTGTTAGTGTAATGTTATGGCTATTACGCATATTTGATCCTGTTACTTTGACGAACCGGGCATGGAAACCCGGTGGTGTCTCAGGATCTGATAATATCGTTCTGTCTCAACATATCTAATAATTGCTGTACCAAATTTGTTACTAATTGTTCACCATTGAGATGAATTTCTGCCGATTCAGGCGCTTCGTAAACGGAATCTATTCCCGTAAAGTTGCGCAGTTCACCGGCACGCGCTTTCTTATATAAGCCTTTTGGATCGCGGGCTTCGCAAATCGCCAGCGGCGTATCGACAAACACTTCGATAAAGCGCCCTTCTCCTACGCGTTCGCGAACCATCTGGCGTTCGGCGCGGTGTGGCGAGATAAATGCGGTCAGCACTACCAGTCCGGCTTCAACCATCAAATTCGCCACTTCACCGACGCGACGGATATTCTCTTTACGATCGGCATCGCTAAAACCGAGATCGCTGCATAATCCGTGGCGAACATTATCGCCATCCAGCAGATACGTACTGACGCCGAGTTTATGTAACGCCTCCTCCAGCGCCCCGGCGACCGTTGATTTACCGGACCCGGAGAGGCCGGTAAACCACAGCACTACACCACGATGACCGTGGTGTAGCTCGCGTTGTTGCACAGTGACCGGATGGCTATGCCAGACGACGTTTTCGTCATGCAGCGCCATTATTTATCCCCCAGCAAATCGCGCGCGCCCCAGTGCGGAAAGTGGCGACGAACCAGAGCATTCAATTCCAGTTCGAATGCACTGAATTCAGATGGCGCAGCAGTTGCCTGGCTAACTGGCTCGTGCACCATACCGGCACCCACGGTCACATTGCTCAGGCGATCGATAAAAATCAGCCCACCCGTCACCGGATTTTGTTGATAACGATCTAACACCAGCGGCTCGTCAAAAGTGAGATCCACGAGGCCGATCCCATTCAGTGGCAGGTTTTCAACTTCACGCTGGGTAAGGTTATTAATATCAACCTGATAGCGAATGCCATCAACACGCGCGCGCGTCTTCTTACCGGCAATTTTGATGTCGTAACTCTGCCCTGGAGAAAGCGGCTGTTCCGCCATCCATACCACATCCACCGACGCGCTCTGCACCGCCGGTAACGCTTCGTCTGCCGCCAGCAGCAGATCGCCACGGCTGATGTCGATCTCATCCGTCAGCACCAGGGTGATCGCTTCTCCGGCAAAGGCTTCTTCGCGATCACCATCAAAAGTCACGATCCGCGCGACGTTTGATTCCACACCAGAGGGCAGCACTTTTACACGTTGCCCGACTTCCACGCGACCGGATGCCAGCGTTCCGGCGTAACCACGAAAATCGAGATTCGGGCGGTTAACATACTGCACCGGGAAGCGCATTGGCTGGGCATCCACCACTCGCTGGATCTCCACGGTTTCCAGCACTTCGAGTAGTGTTGGACCGCTGTACCACGGCATACTTTCACTTTGCGAAGCCACGTTGTCGCCTTCCAGTGCAGAGAGCGGCACAAAGCGGATATCCAGATTACCAGGTAACTGTTCGGCGAAAGTCAGGTAGTCTTCACGAATGCGGGTGAATGTCTCTTCACTGTAATCCACCAGATCCATTTTGTTGATCGCTACGACCAGATGTTTGATCCCCAGCAGCGTGGAGATAAAACTGTGACGACGGGTTTGATCGAGCACGCCTTTACGGGCATCGATCAGTAAGATCGCCAGCTCACACGTTGAGGCGCCGGTCGCCATATTGCGGGTATACTGCTCGTGCCCGGGGGTGTCGGCGATAATAAATTTACGCTTCTCGGTAGAGAAATAGCGGTAGGCCACATCAATAGTGATGCCCTGTTCGCGCTCAGCTTGCAGGCCGTCCACCAGCAGAGCCAGATCCAGTTTTTCGCCCTGGGTGCCGTGACGCTTACTGTCGTTATGCAGCGATGAGAGCTGATCTTCGTAGATTTGGCGGGTATCGTGCAGCAGGCGACCAATCAGGGTACTTTTGCCGTCATCGACGCTACCACAGGTCAGAAAACGCAGCAGGCTTTTATGTTGTTGCGCAATCATCCAGGCTTCGACGCCGCCTTCATTGGCGATTTGTTGTGCAAGTGCGGTGTTCATCTTAAAAATACCCCTGACGTTTTTTCAGCTCCATAGACCCCGCCTGGTCGCGGTCAATCACGCGGCCCTGACGTTCACTGGTGGTGGAAACCAGCATCTCTTCGATGATTTCCGGCAGTGTTTGTGCATTTGACTCCACCGCACCGGTCAGCGGCCAGCAGCCCAGCGTACGGAAACGCACCATCCGTTTTTTAATCACTTCGCCCGGTTGCAGGTCGATACGGTTGTCATCAATCATCATCAACATACCGTCGCGTTCCAGAACCGGACGTTCCGCAGCGAGATATAGCGGAACAATGTCGATATTTTCCAGCCAGATGTATTGCCAGATATCCTGCTCGGTCCAGTTAGAGAGCGGGAAGACGCGGATGCTTTCGCCTTTGTTAATTTGCCCGTTGTAGTTGTGCCACAGCTCCGGGCGCTGATTTTTCGGATCCCAGCGATGGAAGCGGTCACGGAAAGAGTAAATTCGCTCTTTAGCGCGGGATTTCTCTTCGTCACGGCGCGCACCACCGAAGGCGGCATCAAAACCGTATTTGTTCAGCGCCTGTTTCAGGCCTTCAGTTTTCATAATATCGGTATGTTTCGCGCTGCCGTGCACGAATGGATTAATCCCCATCGCCACGCCTTCCGGGTTTTTATGCACCAGCAGTTCGCAGCCGTAGGCTTTAGCAGTACGATCGCGGAACTCATACATCTCGCGGAATTTCCAGCCGGTATCGACATGCAGCAACGGGAAAGGCAGCGTACCTGGATAAAACGCCTTGCGCGCCAGATGCAGCATGACGCTGGAATCTTTACCGATAGAGTAGAGCATCACCGGATTTGAGAATTCTGCCGCCACCTCGCGAATAATGTGGATGCTTTCCGCCTCCAGTTGCCGCAGGTGAGTAAGTCGTATTTGATCCATAACCGTTCCTTTGCAATACCGCTATTTTCTTGCCATCAGATGTTTCGACTATAGGGAGCGTAAGAGAACGAATGAAATTACCAATTAGAATGAGTAGTTCCTTAACGGAATAACGATTTGGCAAAGCTAATATCAAAAAGTGCTTAAGGCACCGGATTTCGGGCGTTTAGGAAGATTTGAAATTGTTTTAGCGCAGCGGCAGTTTCATACTATGGCGGTAAAAAAATTTGCATGGTATTTAAGGACTCACTATGTTTTCCGCATTGCGCCACCGTACCGCTGCCCTGGCGCTCGGCGTATGCTTTATTCTCCCCGTACACGCCTCGTCACCTAAACCTGGCGATTTTGCTAATACTCAGGCACGACATATTGCTACTTTCTTTCCGGGACGCATGACCGGAACTCCTGCAGAAATGTTATCTGCCGATTATATTCGCCAACAGTTTCAGCAAATGGGTTATCGCAGTGATATTCGGACATTTAATAGTCGGTATATTTATACCGCCCGCGATAATCGCAAGAGCTGGCATAACGTGACGGGAAGTACGGTGATTGCCGCTCATGAAGGCAAAGCGCCGCAGCAGATCATCATTATGGCGCATCTGGATACTTACGCCCCGCTGAGCGATGCTGACGCCGATGCCAATCTCGGCGGGCTTACGTTACAAGGAATGGATGATAACGCCGCAGGTTTAGGTGTCATGCTGGAATTGGCAGAACGCCTGAAAAATACGCCTACCGAGTATGGTATTCGATTTGTGGCGACCAGCGGCGAAGAGGAAGGGAAATTAGGCGCAGAGAATTTACTCAAGCGGATGAGTGACACCGAAAAGAAAAATACGCTGCTGGTGATTAATCTCGATAACTTAATTGTTGGCGATAAATTGTATTTCAACAGCGGTGTAAAAACCCCTGAAGCAGTAAGGAAATTAACGCGCGACAGGGCGCTGGCAATTGCGCGTAGTCATGGAATTGCCGCAACGACCAATCCGGGTTTGAATAAAAATTATCCGAAAGGCACTGGGTGTTGTAATGACGCAGAAATATTCGACAAAGCGGGCATTGCTGTACTTTCGGTGGAAGCGACTAACTGGAATCTTGGGAATAAGGATGGTTATCAGCAACGCGCAAAAACACCTGCCTTCCCGGCGGGAAATAGCTGGCATGACGTAAGACTGGATAATCAACAACATATTGATAAGGCACTTCCTGGAAGAATAGAACGTCGCTGCCGTGATGTTATGCGGATAATGCTACCGCTGGTGAAGGAGCTGGCGAAGGCGTCTTGATGGGTTTGAAAATGGGAGCTGGGAGTTCTACCGCAGGGGCGGGGAATTCTAAGTGATATCCATCATCGCATCCAGTGCGCCCGGTTTATCCCCGCTGACGCGGGGAACACAAAACCAAACTTCTCCATAAATTCCATAGCCGCGGTTTATCCCCGCTGGCGCGGGGAACACGAGTCTATCAGCGACACTACCGGCAATAGCGACGGTTTATCCCCGCTGGCGCGGGGAACACCTATAGCGCCACGTTCCGAGCGCTGCGAGCTGCGGTTTATCCCCGCTGGCGCGGGGAACACGGCCTATGCGTTTTTCTCTCTGTTAATGCGCCCCCGGTTTATCCCCGCTGGCGCGGGGAACACCTAATGAGTCAGTTTGAACAGATCCCCGACAACGGTTTATCCCCGCTGGCGCGGGGAACACGGCTTTAAAATTGTGTTCCCGTCTGGCGCTGGGGGTTTATCCCCGCTGGCGCGGGGAACACACTAAGCATACATAACTGTTTTTAAACAAATTTATTCCGCATCAACAATCTACCAACTAAATTAAAACATTTCCTTATTTTTAAAGAACGGATAACTTATTGATTATCAACAGGAAGAAAAGAAACCAAACGTAACCCATCCAAATCCACCGGAATACGTCTGTTTTCTCCCCAGGTCTGAAATTCAAAACCCGACTCGGTATTGGTCGCCCAGGCCATCACCACATTTCCGCAACCAGCCAGTTGGGTAATTTGCTGCCAGATCATCTCCCGAATACGTTTTGATGTATCACCAACATACACACCGGCACGCACTTCCAGTAGCCAGATTGCGAGCCGTCCACGTAAGCGCGGCGGGACATTTTCTGTAACAACCACGACCATGCTCATCAGCCGCGTCCTCGATGACCGCTATCGCCCAACGTTTCAGGTTCGGGGATGGCTGGCGGTAACATATCCGGCGCAGGTTGTGGCGGTTCAATTTCACCTGCGGCAAGGACTTCCTCAATTAACGGTATTAATTTGCCCGTTAACTTAGTGCTACGGAAAATATCGCGACAGGCTAATCTGACTTCTTTATCAGGTTCTGCGGGTTGCCTCGCTGCTATTTCAAATGCCTTTGGCACAACCGAATCAAATTTAATGATATCGGCTATGTCATAAACAAATGAAAGCGGTTTGCCACTATGGATAAACCCAATAGCGGGCGCATATCCCGCGGCTAATACTGCCGCTTCAGATATACCGTACAGACATGATGTAGCAGCACTGATGCAGCGATTCACAACATCGCCTTTTTCCCAGTCTTTAGGATCGTATTTGCGACCATTCCATTTCACACCATATTGTTTCGCCAGTAATGCATACGTCTGGCGAACGCGAGATCCCTCAATTCCACGTAACTGCTCCACTGAACGGCGAGCTGGCTGTGGTTCACGAAAACGTAATTCATACATTTTGCGCACCACCTTCAACCGTAGATCTTCCGTTAAAGCCAGCTTTGCCTGGTAGAGTAATTTATCTGCCCGCGCCCCACCGGGTTGTCCGGAGGAGTAAACGCGAACGCCCGCTTCACCGACCCAGACCAGCAGTGTTCCCACCGTGGCGGCCAGATGCACCGCCGCGTGGGAAACTCTCGTTCCTGGTTCGAGCATAATGCAGGCGACCGATCCCACCGGAATATGCGTTCGGATCCCTGTTTTGTCGATCAGCACGAAAGCGCCGTCCAGTACGTCGATCTGACCGTACTGGAGGAAGATCATGGAGGTGCGATCTTTTAATGGGATCGGGCTCAGTGGTACAAACGTCACGCCTCTGCTCCGGGTTTGATCAGCATCAGACCACAGCCGAACGCCCGGCTTTTACCATACCCCTGGCTCAGGCGTTGCACAAATAACCCAGGATCGGTGACCGTAAGCATCCCCGTATAATCCACGCTACTGAACTGGATCAGTTGCCGGGAGTTTTCCCGCCGCAGTTGCTGTTGTCGGTAGGCATCAACCGAGGTATCCAGCAGTGTAAAACCGCTTCTCTCCCCCTGCGCTGCCAGCCAGTCCAGCGCCGCCTGTTGTTGATGCAACCAGACATCACTTCCTTCCGCCTGCCCCCTCACCTGCCGTTTCGCCTCCATCAGCAGATCGTGGCGCTTGCCCGCTTTACAGATTGTTGGATTCGCCCGCAGGTTGAAACAAAGTTGTTGTCCGGTACACAGCTCGGGCGCAAATGACCGGCATTCTATGGTGAACGTATCACTTTCCGCCGGGCGTTCCTGCGACAGTACAAAAAAGCGAAACGCGCCCTGGAGTTCTTCCCGACGATAAAGAAATTGCCTTTCTTTGCCGCCAGGGAAGAGATCCCACAGCCACTGATGCATCACATATTCACCGCGATCCACCAGATGCAGCAACTGCGCAGGCGAAAGCTGGCCGGTATGTAAGGTTATTCTTGAGAGGTACATGGTTCCTCCTTGCTGAGCCACGGCCCCTGATTGACGGTGCGTTCCCCAAACAGCCACTGCTGACGATTTAAAGGAACATCCCGGCGGCGTAATATTTTGCTCGCGACCAGGCCGTCGTGTTTCCCTTCCCACCAGCATTCATCCTGAAGTTTCGGGAGTGAGACTTTCAGTTTATGGAAATGATCCTGATACTGTTGGTATGCATTACATAAGGCATCACACGCGTTGCCTTCGAGCAGTAACGGCGCAAGAGGTAATGCCAGCGGATGACTTTTTCGCCCCAGATAAAGCGGAAAAACTGGATGGCGTAAACCGTCCTGCAACTGTTCGAGGCTGTAAGGCGCATCGGCTGTTGTTGCCACCGCCACCATCCACCAAGCATCGGTGTAGTAGTCGCGCCGGGAGATAATCGCGCTCAAAAGCTCAGGGTCGCTCAACTCTTCGCGACGGCTGAAATAACGTGCTTTACGCACCTCTTTTGGCATCTGGACCGTGTGATAATCCCGTGCCCAGCGCGGGTTACGGCTGGCGCAAACCACCAGTGAATAGTGGCGATTAAACGCGTTTAAGCGTTCGGTATCATCACGCCGAATCCCTACCCCGGCAGCCAGTAGCCCCAGCAATGCTGAGCGCGAAGGAAGTTCATGGGTATGACGAACTTCACCTGGAGCATCGACCCCCCAGGACGCCATCGGCCCATGAAGCTGAAAAATCAGATATTGGCTCATAAGCCGCCCCTTACGCGCAGATAAAGTCCAGCACGTCCTTCATGCTTCCCTGTTTGTTCATCACGTCAAAACTTGCGCATTCGGTCTTCTGTTCGTAGACCGTATTCATGTTTTCGCGAAGCGTTGTAATACGCTGCACCGCCACATCTAACTGACGTGTGCCATTAATGGGTTCATAGAAAGCCGCCGCCAGAGAGCGTGGTTGATCGGTGCCTTTTTCTGCCAGCGCCCAGGAGGCGTAGGCACGGCTGGCAAAGCTGTTCTGTTTGCCGGTTGGGGAGACTTTAAGTGCGGCTTCCGTAAAGGCACGTATGGTCTGATTAGCTAACGCTTCGTCACCGCCAAGGTTTTCGACCAGCAGATCTTTATCAATGCAGATATAGGTGTAGAACAGTGCAGAACCGAATCCGGTTTCACCAAGATGCCCGGCACCGGCATCTTCAGAAGCCTGGCGCAAATCATCAACGGCGGTGAAAAAATCATCTTCGACAATCGTTTCACTGACACCAAATGCGTGCGCTACCTGGCAGGCGGCTTCAACATTAAACTCGGGTTTATTCGCCAGCATACGACCAAACATGGCAATATCTACCGCCATACGGTCTTTGCGTAACAACGCGAGATCTTCCTCTTTTGGCGCGCGCTTTTCTTCTGCAAGCTGATGGGCCAGCGCTTTTACGGCGTCAAATTCTGCCGGGCTGATATGGACTAACTGTTCAGTTTCGGCGTTAGTGAGCGGATCTTTTGGTTTTTTGTCATTTTTAGCTTTCCCAAGATAATCAGCAATTTTTGCCGACCATTCGATGGCTTTTTTATCTTCAATCCCTTTCTCAATCAGGATAGTTGCCGCCTCACGCGCAATACGCCCACTGCGAATACCAATATGGCCCGCCAGTGCCTGTTCAAAAAGTGCAGAAGTGCGCCACGCACGTTTCAGACTTTGCGAGGAAACGCGCAGACGCGTTGCTCCACCCAGCACCACAGTTTTTGGCGCACCGGTATCATCACGGTTAAGGTTGGCAGCAGGGTAAGCGGTTAACAAATGAAGCTGAATAAATGTTGTCATGAGATAGTCCTTTATTGATTTTGTTCGTTATCGGCGTCGCCAGCCTGGTAATATTCCAGCGCCCAGCGGATACGGATAAATTCGGTTGGCCGCTGCTGGCGGCGG
>OIDD01000483.1_pt1 | contig 22171 bp, 25 predicted proteins | sample 1606751 | NCBI WGS metagenome assembly OIDD01 (sample SAMEA3882544, study PRJEB24775) | human gut metagenome | biome: human-associated habitat; feature: intestine environment; material: feces | place: Netherlands | collected 2009/2010
CCATACTGCGACCTGGGGAATCAACTATACAAAAATATTGGTTTGTCTGTGGGCATTTTTACTGTTCTTTATTATCATGCGTACACGATTAGCCAGCGAACTATGGCCGTTAATAGCATTATTATGTCTGGCATCGCTATGCTGCAACTTACTTCTACTGACTCTGGATGAGTATAATTACACCATCTGGTATATCAGTCGCGGGATTGAAGTTTCCAGTAAACTGTTTGTTGTGTCTTTTCTGATTTATAACATTTTTCAGGAACTGCAACTCTCCAGCAAACTGGCAGTTCATGATGTGCTGACCAATATTTATAATCGGCGCTACTTTTTCAACAGCGTAGAGTCATTATTGTCGCGACCTGTTGTTAAGGACTTCTGTGTCATGCTGGTTGATATTAATCAGTTCAAACGCATCAATGCCCAATGGGGACATCGTGTGGGTGATAAAGTGCTGGTTTCAATTGTCGATATTATCCAGCAAAGCATCCGCCCTGATGATATTTTAGCGCGACTGGAGGGTGAGGTGTTTGGCTTGCTATTTACCGAACTCAATAGTGCCCAGGCAAAAATCATTGCGGAACGTATGCGTAAAAATGTCGAACTCCTGACCGGCTTTAGTAACAGATATGATGTTCCTGAACAAATGACCATCAGTATTGGCACGGTTTTTTCAACGGGTGACACGCGTAATATCTCGCTTGTCATGACGGAAGCAGATAAAGCCTTACGCGAAGCGAAAAGCGAGGGGGGCAACAAAGTGATTATTCATCATATTTAAGTGCAAAAATATTCAGAGCCATGCTTTTTGCGTGGCTTTTGCATACAATTTATTACTATTACCCCTAAATTTCCCCTCCCCAGCGGCGCAGAGATGAGTATAATTAGCGCCCCTGTGCCAGGCCGCAATCGAACTTTATCTGGTTTTCTCGTTTCACTAACCGAAGGAGTGCCATTTATCATGAAATTGCACCATAGAATGCTCCGGCATTTTATCGCCGCAAGTGTCATTGTGCTGACATCTTCCTTCCTTATTTTTGAACTTGTCGCCAGCGACAGAGCAATGAGTGCCTATCTGCGCTATATCGTGCAGAAAGCAGACTCCTCCTTTCTTTATGATAAGTATCAGAATCAGAGTATTGCCGCGCATGTGATGCGCGCTCTCGCTGCTGAGCAGTCGGAAGTGTCGCCAGAACAGCGGCGCGCCATCTGCGAGGCTTTTGAGTCTGCCAATAATACCCATGGCTTAAACCTGACTGCCCATAAATACCCGGGCTTACGCGGCACACTACAAACCGCATCCACTGACTGCGACACAATTGTGGAAGCTGCAGCACTATTACCCGCTTTTGATCAGGCAGTGGAAGGCAACCGCCACCAGGATGATTACGGTTCAGGTCTTGGGATGGCCGAAGAGAAATTTCACTATTATCTCGATCTCAATGACCGCTATGTCTATTTTTATGAGCCGGTTAATGTTGAATACTTTGCGATGAATAACTGGTCCTTCCTGCAGTCAGGAAGTATTGGTATCGATCGCAAAGATATTGAAAAGGTATTTACCGGGCGTACCGTATTGTCGAGCATTTACCAGGATCAGCGTACTAAACAGAACGTGATGAGTTTGCTGACGCCGGTGTATGTTGCAGGGCAGCTAAAAGGGATTGTGCTGCTGGATATTAACAAAAACAATTTGCGGAATATCTTTTACACTCATGACCGCCCTCTCCTCTGGCGTTTTCTCAATGTCACGCTAACCGATACCGATTCGGGGCGCGACATTATCATCAACCAGAGCGAAGATAATCTGTTCCAGTATGTCAGTTACGTCCATGACTTACCGGGCGGCATTCGTGTCTCGTTATCCATTGATATTCTTTACTTTATCACGTCTTCGTGGAAAAGCGTTCTGTTCTGGATTTTGACGGCGTTAATTTTGCTGAATATGGTGCGGATGCACTTCCGTTTATACCAAAATGTGTCGCGAGAAAATATTAGTGATGCGATGACTGGACTGTATAATCGCAAAATTTTAACCCCTGAACTGGAGCAGCGGTTGCAGAAACTGGTGCAATCCGGTTCTTCGGTGATGTTTATTGCAATTGACATGGACAAGTTAAAGCAAATAAATGACACCCTCGGTCATCAGGAGGGGGATTTAGCGATTACGTTATTAGCTCAGGCGATTAAACAATCGATTCGTAAAAGTGATTATGCCATCCGACTCGGTGGCGATGAATTCTGCATCATTCTTGTCGATTCGACGCCGCAAATTGCAGCACAACTGCCTGAACGTATCGAAAAACGTCTGCAACATATCGCGCCGCAGAAAGAAATCGGCTTCTCTTCCGGTATTTACGCGATGAAAGAAAACGATACGTTACATGATGCGTATAAAGCTTCCGATGAGCGTTTATATGTCAATAAGCAGAACAAAAACAGCCGTTCATGATAACCTTCTGTGGTTGTTTGCTTGTAATCTCAGGAGCGTGAAATGACTGAAATGGCTAAAGGAAGCGTGACGCATCAGCGGTTAATCGCTTTATTATCACAAGAAGGTGCTAACTTCCGCGTCGTTACCCATGAAGCGGTAGGTAAATGTGAAGCGGTGTCAGAAATTCGTGGCACCGCTTTAGGCCAGGGAGCTAAGGCACTGGTATGTAAAGTCAAAGGCAATGGCGTAAATCAACATGTTCTGGCGATCCTCGCTGCCGATCAACAGGCCGATCTGAGCCAACTTGCCAGCCATATAGGCGGATTACGCGCTTCGTTAGCCAGCCCTGCTGAAGTCGATGAACTCACAGGCTGTGTCTTCGGCGCGATCCCCCCTTTCAGCTTCCATCCAAAACTCAAACTGGTTGCCGACCCTCTACTCTTCGAACGATTTGATGAAATCGCCTTCAATGCAGGGATGCTGGATAAATCCGTTATTTTGAAAACCACGGATTATTTGCGCATTGCGCAACCAGAACTGCTCAATTTCCGCCGCACTGCGTAACTAGCCTGTCCGTTCAATAAGCAGAACGGACAAAACCAGCACAACAGCAATGGCAAAAAACGATGACGTGATAATCAGTGTCTCGACGAACATTTTATCGTTCATAGCATGCCCCCGGGAGATAGCTGTTTTCACGTTATTGTTAGCGTGCACAAATGGCAGTTTGATGACAGTTCGCCTGATTTTTTATGCAAAAAACGTAAAGATTTTCTACTTCCTTCCTGCAGCAAGCGTAAAGTAAGCAGGCTTATTATTTTTTGGCAAGGAAACCACGATGTTTGATGTCACTTTGCTGATCCTGCTCGGGTTAGCTGCGCTGGGCTTTATCAGTCATAACACCACTGTCGCCGTTTCAATTCTGGTGTTGATCATTGTCCGCGTCACACCGTTAAGCACCTTTTTCCCGTGGATTGAAAAACAGGGGCTAAGTATCGGGATAATCATTCTGACGATTGGCGTTATGGCCCCCATCGCCAGCGGGACGCTACCGCCCTCAACCTTGATTCACTCGTTTCTGAACTGGAAATCGCTGGTGGCAATTGCAGTAGGCGTTATTGTCTCCTGGCTGGGTGGGCGCGGCGTGACCTTAATGGGCAGCCAGCCGCAACTGGTCGCCGGGCTGCTGGTAGGCACTGTTTTAGGCGTGGCGCTGTTTCGCGGCGTACCGGTCGGCCCGCTTATTGCCGCGGGTCTTGTTTCGCTGATTGTGGGGAAACAGTAGTTAATCCCGCAATATATCGGCCTGGCGTTTGCCCCAGGCCTTTCTTAAACATAGTAATAAAGGCCGTTGTTGAATCATACCCCAGCGTATGAGCAACTTTCTGTACAGTATCGCCTTTCACTAATCCCTGAAGTGCCATAATCAGCTGTAACTGCTGACGCCACTGGCGAAAACTCAACCCCGTCTCTTTTACTATCAGTCGCGCAAGATTGCGTTCACTCATCGCTTTCGCCATCATCTCCACCATCGTGCGGATTTTAGGATGAGAAGAAACGGGCAGGTGCAGCTGTTGTTGTGGCTGCTGAGGGAGTTCATCAAACAGGACCTGAATTAATCTGCGGGTCATCGGCTCAGCACGCTGAGTCGTCGTCCTGTTTGCCAGGGTTAAAATCAATTCCCGGCATAAGGGCGATATTTTCAATGTGCAACATGTTGTCGGCATTGTCACTGCGCTGGGTTCGATAAACAGAAAACAGAGTTCAGCGTTAGCTGTCACTTGATTGCTATGTTCCACCCCGCCCGGTATCCAAACCGCATATTGCGGCGGCACCATCCACAAAGCATTTTCCACCGTACAGGTAATTGCACCATGTAATGCTAGTATCAGCTGTCCTTTGCGGTGCTGATGTACAGGACTGGTTAACTCATCCGTTCCGGCGTGAATACAAAATGCGACCGCGGCTTCATGGTGTCGGTCGGGTTCATAGCCATTGAGATTCAACCTGTGCATCATTTTGTCCGAATTTAGCGATAATTTGTCATTTTAGCTTGATTCAACATAACAATAAAAACGGTAAGGTACAGCCTCGTTTGTAACAATGAGAAGCATATGACCTGTTCAACTTCATTAAGCGGCAAAAACAGGATTGTCCTTATCGCTGGCATTCTGATGATTGCCACTACATTACGCGTCACCTTCACCGGCGCAGCACCGTTACTCGATACGATTCGTTCCGCTTACTCGCTGACGACAGCGCAAACCGGCTTATTAACCACCCTGCCATTATTGGCCTTTGCGCTAATCTCACCTTTGGCTGCCCCGGTGGCGCGACGTTTTGGTATGGAACGTAGCCTGTTTGCTGCGTTACTTTTGATCTGTGCAGGTATCGCAATTCGTTCTCTCCCTTCGCCTTACTTATTATTTGGCGGTACAGCGGTCATTGGCGGTGGGATTGCATTAGGCAATGTCTTACTGCCAGGATTAATTAAACGCGATTTCCCTCATTCCGTCGCCAGACTTACCGGCGCATATTCCCTGACAATGGGAGCTGCAGCGGCACTGGGATCGGCTATGGTCGTGCCGCTGGCTTTGAACGGTTTTGGCTGGCAAGGCGCGTTGTTCATGCTGATGTGTTTTCCTCTGCTGGCTCTTTTTTTATGGCTGCCACAGTGGCGAAGCCAACAACATGCAAATTTGAGTACCTCGCGCGCCTTACATACTCGGGGTATCTGGCGTTCGCCGCTTGCCTGGCAGGTCACATTGTTTCTTGGGATCAACTCACTGGTCTATTACGTGATTATTGGCTGGCTTCCGGCGATCCTCATCAGTCGCGGCTATAGCGAAGCACAGGCGGGTTCACTGCATGGTTTGCTGCAACTAGCCACAGCAGCTCCCGGTTTGCTGATCCCTCTTTTCTTACATCATGTGAAAGATCAGCGTGGTATTGCAGCGTTCGTTGCCTTGATGTGCGCAGTGGGCGCTGTTGGGCTCTGCTTTATGCCAGCGCACGCGATCACCTGGACTCTGCTTTTCGGTTTTGGTTCCGGCGCAACAATGATACTGGGGTTGACGTTCATTGGTCTTCGGGCAAGTTCTGCGCATCAGGCGGCGGCACTCTCGGGGATGGCACAATCCGTCGGGTATTTGCTGGCAGCCTGTGGGCCGCCGCTGATGGGTAAAATACACGATGCTAACGGTGACTGGTCCGTACCACTGATGGGTGTTGCCATACTTTCACTACTGATGGCGATTTTCGGACTTTGCGCCGGGAGAGACAAAGAAATTCGCTAATATCCGGTGCTATAGTGACGTGACAAATCATGCGTGAAAGGGAGAACAAACACGATGAATATTCAGTGCAAACGCGTTTATGATCCGGCTGAACAGAGCGATGGTTATCGCGTACTGGTCGACCGCCTCTGGCCGCGCGGTATCAAAAAAACCGATTTAGCCCTTGATGAGTGGGATAAAGAAATCACGCCGTCAACGGAACTGCGCAAAGCCTTTCACGGCGAAGTCGTCGATTTTGCAACCTTTCGCGAGCAATATCTTGCAGAACTGGCGCAACACGAGCAAGAAGGAAAGCGGCTGGCGGACATCGCCAAAAAACAGCCGCTGACCCTGCTCTACGCAGCAAAAAACACCACGCAGAACCATGCGCTGGTGCTGGCCGACTGGCTACGTAGCTTGTGATTTTAGTACAGCATCCGGCGGTTATTTTTCACCAGCCGGATGGTCCCGTCGCCACAATGCCCATTCATCAATCGTTTCACCGCCCGGTAATTTGCAATTGTTGCTGACCCCTTGCGCTGTCTGCACTGGAATGAGCGTCCCGCCCTTCTGCTGGCAATAGACCGACGCCGGATTTGCCATACCAATCTGCGGCGGTTTAGGTGCTTCTGGCTGAGAAGGGGTTGAACAACCAGCCAGGACCAGCAAGCAAGGCAGAACAAAACTGATAATTTTCATTTATTGATCTCACATATTTATCCAGACTTAGAGTATCGCGGTATCGTTTTGTTTTGCAGCACTATTTTTATTACATTCACTCAAATCATATTACGCCTTGTTTCATCTTTGTTGATGATGTTTTATCATGCCTGCAAAGATTAAATAATCAGCATTTACCCGCCGTATCCTGGAGTTGTTTCGTGTCAGATCAGATTATCGCCCGCGTCTCGCAATCCCTTGCCAAAGAACAGTCACTGGAAAGTCTGGTCCGACAGCTTCTGGAGATGCTGGAAATGGTCACTGATATGGAATCAACCTACCTGACCAAAGTGGATGTCGAAGCGCGCCTGCAGCATATTATGTTTGCCCGTAACAGCCAGAAAATGCACATCCCGGAGAATTTTACCGTCTCGTGGGATTACTCGTTATGCAAACGCGCCATTGATGAAAACTGCTTTTTCAGCGATGAAGTCCCTGACCGTTGGGGCGACTGTATTGCGGCACGCAATCTTGGCATCACCACATTTCTGAGCACGCCAATTCACTTACCGGATGGATCATTCTATGGCACGCTTTGCGCCGCCAGCAGTGAGAAGCGCCAGTGGAGTGAACGCGCGGAACAGGTTTTACAGTTATTCGCTGGACTGATTGCACAATATATTCAAAAAGAGGCACTGGTTGAACAGCTGCGCGAAGCCAATGCCGCGCTGATTGCGCAATCGTATACCGACTCGTTAACCGGGCTACCGAATCGGCGGGCGATTTTTGAAAATCTGACGACGCTGTTTTCTCTCGCCCGGCATCTTAACCATAAGATAATGATCGCGTTTATCGATCTGGATAACTTCAAATTAATCAATGATCGTTTTGGTCATAATAGTGGCGATCTGTTTCTCATTCAGGTTGGCGAGCGCCTTAATACGCTCCAGCAAAATGGCGAAGTTATTGGTCGTCTCGGCGGTGATGAGTTTTTGGTTGTTTCACTAAATAACGAGAATGCGGATATTTCGTCGCTGCGAGAACGTATTCAACAGCAAATACGTGGAGAATATCACTTAGGTGATGTTGATTTGTATTATCCTGGTGCCAGTCTTGGCATTGTAGAAGTCGATCCTGAAACGACCGATGCAGACAGTGCCCTGCATGCTGCCGATATTGCGATGTATCAGGAGAAAAAACACAAACAGAAAACACCTTTTGTCGCGCATTCAGCGCCACATTCCTGAGGCGTATTCACATCCTTTTGATTGGTGATAACATGCGAATCGGTATTATTTTTCCGGTTGTAATCTTTATTACAGCGGTCGTATTTTTAGCATGGTTTTTTATTGGCGGCTATGCTGCCCCGGGAGCATAAAGATGAAAAAAACAACGATTATTATGATGGGTGTGGCGATTATTGTCGTACTCGGCACTGAGCTGGGATGGTGGTAACGTCACCTCTAAAAAATAGCAAAGGCTGCCTGTGTGCAGCCTTTGTGCAATTTAAGCGTTAACTTTTAATCTTCCTGTAGATAAATAGCACGACAATCGCACCAATAACGGCAACCACGAAGCTGCCAAAATTGAAGCCATCGACTTTACCAAAGCCAAACAGCGTGCTGATCCATCCGCCAACTACGGCACCGACTATCCCCAGCAGGATAGTCATAAAGAATCCACCACCATCTTTACCTGGCATGATCCACTTCGCCAGAATACCGGCAATAAGCCCAAAAATAATCCATGACAGAATGCCCATTGTTTCCTCACTTATCTGTTTTGCATTAGCGGGTTAGTCGCTGATAAAAAGCATAGCACAACATCGGGAGGGCAAGATTTGTGACGAGCATCACGGAGGATTTTTTTGCGATGGCGCAGAAATTGCGCCATCAACGATCGGTGATAATTACCAACCACAAACATCATGTTCGTTTTCCGTGTCTTGACATCCTCCACGCCCTGAATGACGAGGATCCCTGCTACGTTCAGGCTGTCGCCTGAATCATTTCGGTGGGTTCCTGCTTCAACGGGCGGCCTGACTGCACCATCTCTCCACAGGCAAGAACGGCGTGCCCCGCCGCTAAAATGTTACGAGCGCCGTTTACATCGGCGTTCGCTGTATATCCACATACCTGGCATCTGAATTTACTTTGTGACAGGCGATTTTCTTTCGCTGTATGACCACAGCACGCGCAACGCTGGCTTGTGTACGCTGGCGGAACAGCAAGCACCTGACCGCCACGCCAGAGCTGCTTGTACTCAAGCTGGCGGCGCATTTCATACCAGCCCTGATCCAGTATCGAACGGTTTAAACCTGATTTTGCCCGGACATTGCGCCCCGGCTGGCTGACCGTACCCGCTGCTGACTTTGACATGTTGCTGACCTTCAAATCCTCAATGACTATCATTGCGTGGTTTTTGCTGACGGTCGTTGTGACTTTATGAAGGTAGTCCCTGCGGATATTTGCGATACGGGAATGCAGTCGCTGTATTTTGCGTTTCTGCTTCTGCCAGTTGTTGCTGAATTTGACCCTGCGGCTTAACTGTCGCTGAAGTCTCGCCAGCGTCTTCTGGTTTTTCTGAAAACTGTTTACAGGCTCAAAGACTGTGCCATCTGACAGCGTGGCGAGTTTAGCCACGCCAGCATCCAGCCCGACCATTGATGCTGAAGGGTGAACCGGAGTGGATACTTCACTTTCTGTCTGAATACTGATGTACCACTTACCGCAGGACTGGCTGACAGTGACATTTTTCACAACTCCCGTGACCTGACGGCTATTCCGGTAGCGCATCCAGCCAAGTTTCGGCAGAAAAATACGGCTGTTTTCCTGATCGAGCTTAACGCCCTGCGGGTAGCGGAATGCATCATTCTGTCCCCGCTTTTTGAATCGGGGAAAAGCAGCCCGCTTCCGGAAGAAGTTTTTGTAAGCCCGCTCAAGGTCTTTCAGTGACTGTTGCAATGGCTGTGAGGGCGAATCTTTAAGCCATTGCGTTTCAGTGGCGTTTTTCCACTCAACCAGCCAGGAAGCCATTTTCCCGTAAGGGATGTATTTATTACCGGCCTCATGATTCTCATTCTGAAGCGCCAGAGCACGATTGAAAACGAAACGACATGCGCCTGCGAAGCGCCTCATTTCACGCTCCTGTTGACCACCGGGTCTTAACTGGAATTTAAATGCCTGTAATCGTTTCACAGGCCAAATGATACTTTGGTCTATGAATAAAGAAACCGATATCCGACGGGGAAGCATTGTGTTTTCCTGATGCATGTTCACCTGGTCTTTGTCACCAGATACCGACGTCAGATTTTTGACTATGACGCGACAGAAAAACTACGCACTTACTTTTCAAATGTATGTGCTGATTTTGAAGCTGAACTGGTTGAAATGGATGGCGAACCAGATCACGTCCATTTGTTAATTAACTATCCTCCCAAACTGGCGATATCCAGTCTGGTAAACAGCCTCAAAGGCGTATCGGGTAGGTTACTGCGACGAGATCGACCAGATATTGCAGTCAGGTATTACTACAAAGGCGTTTTGTGGAGTCCTGGCTATTTTGCCAGTAGCTGCGGAGGTGCGCCAATATCCGTCATCCGCCAATACATTGAACAACAGCAAACACCTGGTCAGGTGGAAAACCGCGCCTTATATCCCCGCCCTGAAGGACGGGGTTTTACGGCGCACCAGATAAACCAGGCCAAGCGTATGCTGGTTGATCAAATAATATCCCCCAAGCGCAGCAATATTAATATTCACCTGCAATGGGTCGATACCTGGCTTAAAAATATTGTATTTCTTCCCTTCATCCAATAAGGATTCCATTAACTGCAAGTGCGCATGGTTAATTTCTAAGAGACGCTGTGATTTTGCATAATGCACACCTTTACTTTGATTTTCACTATGCACAATTTTTAAAAACCAAGGGTTAGCAATATAATAATCCCATGTAAAATCAATAATTTTCTCAATGGCTTTTTGTGGCTGGTTAACCAGATGATTAACAAACGCACCGATACCAACAGCGTAGAATAATTACATACCGCACAACAAGAATGTATGGTGGAAGGCGTGGAAGTCATTTTCTCCCCGGGGGCATCGTTATATCCATAATGAGCGATTTTTGATATTAATATCTTTCACCATCCGCTATTTTCACTACTTCAGAAAACAAACTTATTTTTATTAATATCGATTCTTTTTCTGTGAACATCAGCTGCGATATTTATAAAAACATTAAACAGGTAACATTACAATGACATTACCAACGACTATTTATTCATTTCCTGCATATTCACCCCATTTTTCGTCCACCGACAAACCAGTAAAATTAAAATTTCATCAATATGCACGTGCTACATTACTGCCAAATCGTGGAAGAGATCATAATTGCGATGGCAGACGTACTGTTGAGATCCACAAACTAGATCTCTCTGACTGGCAAGCATTCAATAAGTTAGCAACGAAGTGTAATGCTTACGATGGAGTAACAATGAATGGTGATAATTCTTTTGGATGGAACCATGAAGCTACATTAGATAATATTCACGCCCAGAAATACAATAAAGCTCACGCGGGTGCGAGGTTAACCGCAGAACTGAAATATTTATTGCAAGATGTCGAATCCTTCGAACCCAACAGTAAATACACAATACACGAAGTGGTTTTGGGACCTGGTTATGGTACTCCAGACTATACCGGCCAAACGATAGGATACGTTGTAACCCTTCCTGCCCAAATGCCTAATTGCTGGTCATCTGAACTACCAACAATCGATCTTTATATCGACCAACTTCGCACTGTTACAGGCGTTTCTAATGCCCTCGGATTCATCATTGCTGCATTGCTAAACGCGTATTCTGATTTACCCCATGATTTGAAAATTGGTCTACGTTCCTTATCAAATTCAGCAGCAATCTACTCGGGTTTAGGTTTCGAGCGAGTGCCGCAGGACCGAGACATAAGGAGTGATCGTATGCATCTAACGCCAGCAAACCATCCTGACTTATGGACACAAGAGAATGGTGAATGGATCTACTTGCGAAACTAATACCTGACGAAAAATAGAAAGCAAAACGCCGACCAATGGTCGGCGTTTTTACGTCTCGTTGAATAACGAATTATTCAGCTACTACGTTTACGATCACTTTCGCGAATACTTCGCTGTGAACCTGGAAGCTCACTTCGTGTTCGCCAGTGGTACGAAGAACGCCGTTCGGCAGACGAACTTCGCTCTTAGCCACTTCAACGCCAGCTGCAGTTACAGCGTCAGCGATGTCGCGAGTACCGATGGAACCGAACAGTTTACCTTCGTCGCCAGCTTTAGACGCGATGGTAACAGTTTCCAGTGCATTGATTTTCTCAGCGCGAGCATTAGCAGCTGCCAGAACTTCAGCCAGTTTAGCTTCCAGTTCAGCGCGACGTGCTTCGAAGAATTCAATGTTTTTCTTGGTAGCTGGAACAGCTTTACCCTGCGGTACCAGGAAGTTACGAGCATAGCCCGCTTTAACGTTTACCTGATCACCCAGGCTACCCAGGTTTGCTACTTTATCAAGCAGAATAACTTGCATTACCTTATCCTCTCAAAGTCGTATTAATGGACCGTGACCGATTACTGATGGCGATCAGTGTACGGCAGCAGGGACAGGTAGCGAGCGCGTTTGATAGCGCGAGCCAGCTGACGCTGGTATTTTGCACGGGTACCGGTGATACGGCTTGGGACAATCTTACCGCTTTCGGTGATGTAGTTTTTCAGCGTAGCGATATCTTTATAGTCGATCTCTTGAACGCCTTCCGCGGTGAAACGGCAGAACTTGCGACGACGGAAATAACGTGCCATATGGCTAGTCTCCAGAATCTATCAATTCAATCTGCTCGGCATGCAAAACCATTTTGCTCAGTCCGTTCTTTGCCTTGTGGCATGAAATGAACCCCTGAACGGTTATGCGACTGCCGACCGTTATACTGTGAGTAATGGCCTGGTTTTCGTGTCCGCTAACAATAACGGGCATTTGGCACCACGCCTGCCGGTGAAAACCGGCTTCCTCCTGCACAGAACGATGCTCAAGCACGAACTGGCAGTGAGGAATTCCTGATGGACTGACCTTTCGAAGGGGAGTCCTGCACACGGTGCCGGACAACACCAGACGGTTGGTCATCAGAAATTACTCTTCAGAATCCCCAGCTTCAGCATCATCAGCGGTTTCGTTTGCGAAATCATCGCGACGCTCACGGCGCTCGTCTTTCGCTTTAACCATCGGAGATGCTTCGGTAACAGCGTGCTTGGTACGCATAACCATGCTGCGGATAACGGCATCGTTGAAGCGGAAGGTAGTTTCCAGCTCATCGATCACTTCCTGCGGAGCTTCAACGTTCATCAGAACGTAGTGTGCTTTGTGCAGTTTGTTGATCGGGTAAGCCAGCTGACGGCGGCCCCAGTCTTCCAGACGGTGGATCTTGCCTTCTGCACCAGTGATGGCAGCAGTGTAGCGCTCGATCATGCCCGGAACCTGTTCGCTCTGGTCAGGATGGACCATAAAAACGATTTCGTAATGACGCATCGAATTGCTCCTTACGGATTATTCAGCCTCCTGTCTGGGTCAGCCGAATCCCGGGGAGGCAAGGAACGTGTTAAAGGTCGGCTGAAAAATGACGCGTTATAGTACTTGTATGCCCCGCTAAACTCAAGGCCAGCCGACAAATAAATCTCATCTTTCGCTCAAAAGAACTAACTCCCTGATTTGAAGTTCATCACATTCCGTCACAGTGTTTTTTCGAACAACTGCATCAGAAATGGTCACCATCAACTTCTTTATCATTGATTAAAATTAAATCAGAAGATCATCACAGAGGAGAGCACACAAAGTCAGCCGTCGAGGAGGTATCTATGTTCAGTCGAGTTTTAGCCCTTCTGGCTGTGCTTTTGCTAAGTGCAAATACATGGGCAGCCATTGAAATTAATAACCACCAGGCCAGAAACATGGATGATGTGCAAAGCTTAGGCGTGATTTATATCAATCATAATTTCGCCACTGAAAGCGAAGCGCGTCAGGCATTAAATGAAGAGACAGATGCGCAGGGCGCAACGTACTACCACGTAATTCTGATGCGGGAACCGGGGAGTAACGGCAATATGCACGCCAGCGCGGATATTTATCGCTAGCACCAGGTATAACCAACGAAACATTGCCATAGTTTGCTTTGCCCCCTTCGCAGGGGGCTTTTTTATACGGTTATTCACCGAATTGCGACTTCCGGATCTGGCTCATGAGTAATGCGATTACGTAAGTCGCGGCGCATAATCTCTATTATCCAAAACCAGAAAATATGCCCCAGGATTTCAGACGCATATTCGTCAAAAGGCAATTGAGTGAGCGGCGGCGTTAAATTCAGCGCCGGGCAAAATATACCGTGGACTGCCACTGTCACAATAAGCCCTGCTAATATCCCCTGCCATAATTTCACTTTCGGAAAAATTTCCGCGACAACACAATACCCTATCGCAAAAACCAGTGAGAAGATGATATGCGTCACCATCACCGGGTTGATAATATGTTCCGAGAATGTGTACACAGTTTGGGTTGGGTCGATACCTAAATAATCTCGTAGAAAGATATACGGCGGGTTAAATTCATCGCGACCACCGGAAAATGTGCGCGGTGGCAAGGGGACTTCCGCTCCCCATTTAACAAATGCTGAAATAATTCCTGAAAGTACACCCACAAGTAACGCAACGCCATAGCGGCGACGTTGCGGATCCGTTCTGACAAACAATCCATTGATAGCCATAAAAACACCTGTTGTTTATACGATTTTTTAACTGAAGCGGCCCCGGAATCAGACCAATTACATCCCGCAGGAGGTAATAATTCCGGGGCGCACTGCTTACTTCTGCCCGTAATAGGCGTTAGGACCGTGCTTACGCATGAAGTGTTTATTCATGAGGAAGCTGTCGATGTGATTGAGTTGTGGATTAATACTGCGCGCAATCCACGCCATTTTCGCCACTTCTTCCATCACTACCGCGTTATGCACCGCGTCGTGGGCATCTTTCCCCCAGGCGAACGGTCCGTGCTGATACACCACAATTCCCGGCGTATGCAGCGGCTCGGCGTTGCCCAGCGTTTCGATAATCACTTTGCCAGTGTTCAGTTCATACTCACCCTGCACCTCTTCTTCGCTTAATCCACGCGTACACGGGATGTCACCAAAGAAGTAGTCAGCGTGCGTGGTGCCTAACGCCGGGATCGCCAGCCCCGCCTGCGCCCATGCGGTAGCATGAGTGGAGTGGGTATGGACAATGCCGCCAAGCGACGGATAACGACGGTAGAGTTCAAGATGCGTCGCGGTGTCGGAAGATGGGCGATACTCCCCTTCCACCACCTTACCGCTCATATCGACCACCACCATATCGTCTGCTTTCATGGTTTCGTAGGCGACGCCGCTGGGCTTGATCACCACCAGCCCGCGTTCGCGGTCGATAGCGCTGACGTTGCCCCAGGTAAAGGTCACCAGCCCATAGCGCGGCAGATCCATGTTGGCTTCAAATACCTGCTGTTTTAGCTTTTGCATTATGCCGCCTCCACCATGCCCGCTTTCGCCATGCGCGCTTTCACCCAATCACGCGCTTTCGCCACTTCTGCCGCCGGGTCTTCCGCCGTTTCGCTCCACATCTCAATCAGGTACGGCCCGCAATAGCCACTCTGTTTGAGCGTTTCGAAACAACGTTCGAAATCCACTACACCTTCGCCAAACGGCACGTTTTTGAAGACGCCAGGTTTGGTGTCTTTCACATGTACCGCGACGATATGCCCGATTCCGGCCTGCAACTCCATCTGCACATCGTTGTCCCACGCCGACAGGTTGCCGATATCCGGGTAGAGCTGGAACCACGGGTTGTTGAGATAGTGCGCGTAACCCAGCGCCTTGCTGATGGAGTTCATCAACGGATAATCCATGATCTCCATCGCCAGCGTCACCTGCGCGCGGCTCGCCATCTCAACGCTCTCTTTCAGGCCGTCACGGAAACGACGACGCGTTTCGTTATTGGCTTCCTGATAGTAAACGTCATAGCCCGCCAGCTGGATCACGCGAATGCCAACGTCCTGGGCGAACTGGATGGCTTTACGCATAATCTCCAGCCCCTGCGCCCGCACCGCGTCATCTTCGCTGCCCAACGGGAAACGACGATGGGCAGAAAGGCACATGGACGGCACACGCACGCCGGTTTCAACAATCGCATTCACCAGCGCCAGACGCTGCTCGCGGCTCCAGTCGAGGCGCGACAGGCGCTCGTCAGTTTCATCTACCGACATCTCGACAAAATCGAAGCCCAACGTTTTTGCCAGTCGCAGGCGTTCCAGCCAGCACTCCCCGGCGGGGAGCGCTTTTTCATAGATGCCAAGCGGGATTTGTTTGGACAACATATCCGCTCCTTAGCCCCACAGTTCGGCGATGGAACGTTTGAACTGACGCGCGGCTTCAACCGGAGAAGCGGCATCACGGATGCTGCGACCGGCGATAAACACATGAATTGGAATGCCTTTGAACAGCGGCAGATCTTCCAGCGCCAGGCCACCGGTAACGGTGACTTTGAAGCCCATATCGGAAAGACGTTTGATCGCAGTGATATCGGCTTCACCCCACGCTACGCCTGCGGCCTGCGCGTCACGGCTGCGGTGATAAACCACCTGCTGAATGCCTGCGTCACGCCACTGCTGCGCCTGTTCCCAGGTCCAGTAGCCGGTCAATTCGATCTGCACGTCGCCGTTAAACTCTTTTGCTACGTCCAGCGCGCCTTTGGCGGTGTTGATATCCGCACAGCAAATTACCGTCACCCAGTCAGCGTTGGCTTCGAAGCACATACGCGAAAGGATTTTGCCCGCATCAGCAATTTTAGCGTCTGCCAGTACGATTTTGTGCGGGTAGAGCGCTTTCAGGTCACGAACCGCACGCACGCCTTCGCCCACGCACAGAATGGTACCCACTTCGATAATGTCGACTTCTTCGGCAATCAGGCGAGTGGTTTCGTAGGCGCTATCCATAGTCTGGTTGTCCAGCGCGACTTGCAACATCGGTAATGACATCTTCAATTCCTTCTTAAGCTGCCGCGTTGGTGCGGTCAATGAGATCCAGTACTTCCTGCTCGGTACGGCAGGCACGTAAACGGTCGAAATTTTCTTCATCTTCAAACAGGTTGACGATCTGCATGATGCCCACTTCCTGGTGCGTGTTGGCATCGACCGCCGCCATGGTGATGAGGATATCCACCGGGTCGTTATCTTCGTGGTTGAACTCCAGCGGCTTTTTCAGCGTCACCAGCGCAAAACCGGTTTTCTTAACGCCCTCTTCCGGGCGACCGTGCGGCATTGCCAGGCCTGGTGCGAGCACAAAGTACGGACCGTGCTGTTCAACCGCATCCAGAATCGCCTGGTAGTAACGCGGCTCGACAACATCCGCCGCCACCAGCAGGTCAACGCCGATTTTTACTGCGTCCTGCCATGTCTCAGCTTCAGCCTGCAGGCGGATGGATTTATTCTCCGCCAGCGAATCACGTAATTTCATGGCGCGTCCTTACTTCACATCCTGCGGGAAATGCGCTTTGATCACTTCCAGCAGTTTCGGGCCAAAGTCGGCAGGAGAGAGCATGTTGCGCACGCCAACCACGTATTTGTTGCCGGTCACGGTGATTTCGCCCGCAATGTGCGTAGAAGCGATGATGATATCCGCGCCGCTCAACTCGCTTTTGTATTCGCCAACCGCGCAGCTATTTACCGTGTGGTCAATGTTTGATTGGGTTAAAAATTGGTCCACTTTCATCTTCATGATCATGGAACTGCCTTGTCCGTTGCCACACACAGCCAGAATACGTACGGTCATAATCAAAACTCCTTATTAAGCAGACTGTTCTGCCAGTTGTTTTTCTGCATCTTCTTCTGCGCGCAGTGCGCGGCCAGCGAAGAACATATAAGCCAGTGCAATTACAATGATGACGGCCATAAAGGCGATACCGATGGAGAAGAAGCCCTGCATCATCGGCGGTGCCAGAATCGACCAGTCCGCCATCCCCATCCAGGCACTCATACCGGTAAGTTTCACCGCCCAGACGCAACCAAAGATTTCGATCATCCCCATCACCAGACAAATCTTCAGCGCCGCACGCCAGCCGCCGAAGTGGTTAGCGAACACGCCGATGGTGGCGTTGGAGAAGAACATCGGGATAAAGCCTGGGATAATCAGGATCGAGGAACCGCAGGCGACCAGGATGCCAACCGCAATCAGCTGACCGATGGTGCCCCACATAAAGCCCCAGACCACGGCGTTCGGCGCGAAGCTATAGATAGCCGCACAGTCAATCGCCAGAACCGCACCTGGGATCAGGCGCTGGGAAATGCCGTTAAATGCTTCAGAGAGTTCCGCCACAAACATGCGCACACCCTGAGTGATGATGAAGATCGCCACCGCGAAGGAGAAACCAGTTTGCAGGATGTACACCGTCCAGTTCACTTTACCTGCCATCGCCTGCACGGTGTCGATACCGAAGGAGAGCAGAATGGCACCAAAGAAGATGGTCATCACAATCGCCGTGGAGACGATGTTGTCGTGGAAAATATTCAGCCAGCCTGGCAGTTTGAGGTCTTCAACGCTTTCCTCTTTTTTGCCGAGGAACGGCGCAACTTTATAGGCAATCCATGATGCAAACTGCTGCTGGTGACCAATGGAGAAACCGCAGCCGTCGGTGACTTCCTGAGTCGGTTTGTACATCATGTTGGAGGTAATGCCCCAGTAGAGCGAAACCAGAATCGCCGTACAGATAATGGTCGTCCACATGGAATAGCCGAAAATAAACAACGTAACGGCAATCAGCCCCGCCTGCTGGAACATGATGTGGCCGGTCAGCATGATGGTGCGAATACCGGTAATACGACGCAGCAGCACGTAACAAATGTTCAGCGCCAGTGCCAGCAGCACCGCGTACCCTACCCAGCTATAGGCATCGCCCATGCGGTCGATGGTTGCCATCATCGACGCGTAAGTATCGGAAATTGCGCCGTTAATGCCGTAGACTTCGGACATTTTCGCCACCACCGGTTTGAAGGTGCTGGTGAGGATGCCGGACCCTGCCTGCAACAACATGAAACCAATTATGGTTTTAATCGTGCCTTTAATAATAACGCTGACACTTTTGCGCAGTAGGATGTAGCCCAGACAGGTCACAATACCCAGCAACAACGGGGCATTGGTCATGACCTGGTTAAAAAACACGGTAAAGATGTTGTAGAGGATCTCCATAACGATCTCCTGAAGAAGAGGTAACCGGGTATTCCACACACCCGGAATGTTGTGCACTCACTCTAATTTTCAAAAGTAATCACAACAAGATTATTTATGATTAAATGTGACGCGACCCGCAAATAATTCCACATGGATAGAGTGGGATTCACACAACGAAACAATTATTCATTTAAATTCATTTAGTTAATTGAATTACACATTCCATTAAATCTTTCCATACTCAAAATCAACAACAACTTCCCTGGCAAAAAGTCAAAAAATGGTCATTGCCTTCCTGAAAAAATAGTGTCAGGATTAATCAAAACCAATCACATATTGATTCGAATTGAACTATCATGAAGGTAAATGGCGATGAGTAAAGTGAAAAGTATCACCCGTGAATCCTGGATCCTGAGCACTTTCCCGGAGTGGGGTAGCTGGTTGAATGAAGAAATTGAACAAGAACAGGTCGCTCCTGGCACATTTGCGATGTGGTGGCTTGGCTGCACCGGGATCTGGTTAAAATCGGAAGGTGGCACCAACGTTTGCGTTGATTTCTGGTGCGGCACTGGCAAACAAAGTCACGGTAACCCGTTAATGAAACAGGGTCACCAAATGCAGCGCATGGCTGGCGTGAAAAAACTGCAGCCAAACCTGCGTACCACCCCGTTTGTTCTTGATCCGTTTGCGATTCGCCAGATCGACGCGGTACTGGCGACTCACGATCACAACGATCATATCGACGTTAACGTCGCTGCTGCCGTGATGCAGAACTGTGCTGATGACGTACCGTTTATCGGACCGAAAACCTGTGTGGATTTGTGGATTGGCTGGGGCGTACCGAAAGAGCGTTGCATCGTGGTCAAACCGGGCGATGTTGTAAAAGTGAAAGACATTGAAATTCATGCGCTTGACGCTTTCGACCGTACTGCACTGATCACCCTGCCTGCCGATCAAAAAGCGGCTGGCGTACTGCCGGACGGCATGGACGATCGCGCGGTGAACTATCTGTTCAAAACGCCTGGCGGCTCCCTGTATCACAGCGGCGACTCCCACTACTCTAACTATTATGCGAAGCACGGTAACGAACATCAGATCGATGTGGCGTTAGGATCGTATGGTGAGAACCCGCGCGGTATTACCGACAAAATGACCAGCGCCGATATGCTGCGTATGGGTGAAGCCCTGAATGCGAAAGTGGTTATCCCGTTCCACCACGACATCTGGTCAAACTTCCAGGCCGATCCGCAAGAGATCCGCGTGCTGTGGGAGATGAAAAAAGATCGTCTGAAGTATGGCTTCAAGCCGTTTATCTGGCAGGTTGGCGGCAAATTTACCTGGCCGCTGGATAAAGACAACTTCGAGTACCACTATCCGCGCGGTTTCGATGATTGCTTCACTATTGAACCGGATCTGCCGTTCAAGTCATTCCTGTAATCTGTCGTTTATACCGGATAGCGTGGAGAAGTTCGCGCTATCCGGCGTAGTATTTCCTGGCTATTTCAAATATCATCTAAAAAAATCAAATTTTATCGGAATAGCTCATGACTGAAGCACAAAGACATCAAATCCTCCTGGAAATGCTCGCACAATTGGGCTTTGTGACCGTTGAGAAAGTCGTTGAGCGTCTGGGAATTTCGCCTGCCACTGCGCGACGCGATATCAATAAACTTGACGAAAGCGGCAAACTGAAAAAGGTGCGCAATGGCGCAGAAGCTATTACCCAGCAGCGCCCGCGCTGGACGCCGATGAATCTGCATCAGGCGCAGAATCACGATGAAAAAGTACGTATTGCTAAAGCGGCCTCGCAGCTGGTTAATCCGGGCGAAAGCGTAGTCATCAACTGCGGCTCCACCGCGTTTCTGCTTGGGCGGGAAATGTGTGGCAAGCCAGTGCAAATCATCACTAATTATCTACCGCTGGCAAATTACCTGATCGATCAAGAACATGACAGCGTGATCATTATGGGCGGACAGTACAACAAAAGTCAGTCCATCACTTTAAGCCCGCAGGGCAGCGAAAACAGTCTCTATGCCGGGCACTGGATGTTTACCAGCGGAAAAGGGCTGACCGCAGAAGGGTTGTATAAAACCGATATGCTGACAGCAATGGCAGAGCAGAAGATGCTGAGCGTGGTAGGGAAACTGGTGGTACTGGTTGATAGCAGTAAGATTGGCGAACGCGCGGGAATGCTTTTTAGCCGTGCCGATCAAATCGATATGCTGATCACCGGCAAAAATGCTAACCCGGAAATCCTGCAACAACTGGAAGCGCAAGGGGTCAGCATTCTGCGTGTTTAAAGATGCTGGCGGAAAAATGTCACGGCAGCATCTAACGCCTCAGGCGTAATGCGGTGACGCACGCCTGGCTGCCATGAACAGGTTAGCAGTTTATCCCGTCCCGTCTCGCTTAAGGCCTGCTGCAAACGTAGTGATTCGTCGGCAGGCACAACGTCATCGTCGAGGCCATGCCACAGCAGTAGAGGTCTGTCCCCAAGTTGTTCCAGGTGGTTTGTCGCTTCCCACTCTGCCAGCGGCGCGATAATGTTATTGAATTCATTCTGCTGTGCTGCCGTTTCAGGTATCAGCGGTGGAAACAGTGAACGGGCGAGCGATGTAAAATAGCCCGATCCCATCATGCTGGCGGTACATTTCACCGTGGGGTGGCGAGCGGTAATTCCCAGTGCCGTCATCGCGCCCATCGACGCGCCACCGACTGCCAGACGGTCATCAAGCAGCCAGTTTTCTTCGGCTATTGCCGCACGTAAAGTAGTGAATTCCTGCATACTTTGTAGCAAGATTTGCCAGAATTGATTTAACCGCCGCGCTTCGTCGCTACTAAAACGGCTACCGTGATCGGGCGCATCCGGCATGATCACCCGCAAACCAGCCTGCGCCAGCGCAACGGCAAAATAGCTATACACCAGGCTGGATGAAGTAAAGCCGTGATAAAAAATTACGCACGGTAACGGGGTATCTTTTTGCCCGACAGGATAAGCATGAAGAACGGGAATATCTGCCAGCTCGCGTGATTCTATTTCAATCATCTGTCTCTCCTTTTTGTCTGGTATGACATGAAGAAATCCTTAGCACAAGTTTCTGCTGGCGGTATTAGTTCATAATGTTGAGATGTGGGTTACGCTTTCGTCACGTTTTCATTCGAAAATCGCGTACCAGGTAACAATTCGGGAACATTCCCCCAAAGTTAAATTAATAAGGCACTACACTATGGTTAGCAGGAAACGTAATAGCGTTATTTACCGGTTTGCCAGTTTATTATTGGTGTTGATGTTAAGTGCCTGTAGCGCACTGCAAGGTACGCCACAGCCAGCACCGCCAGTAACGAACCATCCGCAAGAGATTCGCCGCGACCAGACGCAAGGGTTACAGCGAATAGGTAGCGTAAGCACGATGGTTCGGGGTTCTCCGGATGACGCATTAGCAGAAATCAGAGCAAAAGCTGTCGCTGCAAAAGCTGATTATTACGTTGTCGTCATGGTGGACGAAACCATCGTGACAGGACAGTGG
>OIDD01000488.1_pt1 | contig 21834 bp, 19 predicted proteins | sample 1606751 | NCBI WGS metagenome assembly OIDD01 (sample SAMEA3882544, study PRJEB24775) | human gut metagenome | biome: human-associated habitat; feature: intestine environment; material: feces | place: Netherlands | collected 2009/2010
TCTGCCCAAACCCGCAACCCTTTAAAAAGGGTTGACCTAAATTTTGAATTTATTACACTAAACTTTGTGTGCTAAACCATTATTTACCCCAACTCATTATAAAGACCCTAATTAAAAGGGACAGCCGTAAAAAGCTGTCCTTTTTTATATTGTATTCGATTTATCTTAACTCAGGAACTACTGCAAAAAACACAAGATCCTCTTCACCGTCATTAATCAAACTGTGGCTGTGTCCCTTTGGGCAATAATGGCAAGAGCCTGCGGAAAGTTTTTCTTCCGTATCATCATACTTTACCTTGCCGTTGCCGCTAAGAATATAAATAATCTCGCAGTTACCCTCATGAGTATGAAGTCCGATTGACGCACCGCTTTCAAGTCTGCCACGCATAATTTTGGTATCGCCGTCATCAAACATATCGGCTCTGAAAGTTTTTTCCCCTCCCTTAAAATTAGGAAGTTCCTTTGTTTGCATACCATCAAAATCTATATACATTACATATCACCTTTCTTTATTATTATACGAAACAATCACAAATATGGTTTCGCCTTGATTCAGCCCGAGAATTTTTCTCTCAATTTTCGGATTTTTATATCTGCGCACCATATCTCGCAGTGCAGTTCCGCCGTGAAATCCGTGCAAAACGGTAACTTCACGCACATCATTCGGCAATTGCTTTAATCTTTGCGTTAAAACTTTTCCCGCACTTTCCACGGTGTGACCGTGCAAATCTATCTCTACAGAATACGGCATCACTACACCCCTTTTCTAAAATTTTACCTCCGCACAAATGTACGGAGGATTTTTTATAAATTATTCGGTAACTTCCGGTTCTGTCGGAGTAGGTTCCGGATCGGGTTCCGGTTCTGTCGGAGCAGGAGTCGGTTCCGGATCGGGTTCGGGAGTTACAGTAGGTTCCGGATCAGGCTGCGGAGCAGGCTCCGGAGCCGGGGTAGGTACATCAGGTGTAACCTGTGATGACGAGTTATTGTTTGAAGATGAGTTATTGTCAGAAGAGTTCGAGTTATTATTGCTCGGTCTTGAAACTACACCGTCGTCGCCGTCGGCAGAGCCGCCGCCAATACCGCCGCTGCTCTCATAAGTGGATGACGGGAGTTCCTCACGGTCAACTTCTTTGCCGTCCTTATAATATACTCTCCACGCTCTTGCAGAAAATTCTTTTCCGCTTGTAGAGCCGATTTCATTTTCTGTTCTTATTTCATCATAATCAGGGCTTTGCCATCCCCAAAATGTAGCAGAAAGCGTTGTACCGTCCATTTTACATTCGATAAACATCTGGTAATCTGTCTGATTAGAGAACTTAAGGTCAAGGTTAGGATAATCAATTGTTGCGTCAAGACCTGTAGGAACATAATCGGATGCCCAAAGGTGGCAGTATCTTTCCTCAATCTCAACATTTGCTCTTATTGCGGCATTATAAATAGTTGAACTTGCCTGACAAATTCCGCCGCCGTTGCCCTGCACAAGTTTACCGTCTGCAATCACACCTGCAGGCTTGTAACCGTTTTCAGAAAGGTTTGAATCGCCTGTGCATTCGTTAAACGACCATACTTCCCCCGGTTCAAGTACAGAACCGTTGCAAGCCTCAAGCGCAGTTTTCATATTTGAATTACCGTTTGCGCTGTTGTAAGAAACGGTTTCGTATGTAGAAAGCTTCACAATATTTTTCTTAACCATATCAAGAGAAATATCTGCGTCAACATCTTTAACTACAGCATTGAGTGCCATTGTGCCAGTACCGCTTTTTATAGCTGACGAAAGCTGTGTAACAAGGTCTTTTTCGTCAAGCTCCGCACCTTTTTCGGCATCGGCATATTTAAATCTGTTGTCACCGTCATACGGATTAAATTCAGAAACACGGGCATTTGTCGCCTTTACATCAACTTCTTTTTTAATCTTTTCGGCATTGCTCTTGATAGAATCATCTGTGCAAGTGGCAACGACAGTATATGTCTTTGCGGTTTTGCCCGAACTTTCTTTGTTAAGTTCATCATTCTTAAGCTGTGTAAGAACACTCTCTGTATTGTATGTATATTTTAAGTCTTTCTGTGTAATTGTGTATGTCTTTTCTTTCGCCTTTACAGAAATTGAAACAGGAGTTATAAACGACTCCTGCTTTGAAGTCAAAAGCTTGAGCGCCTCATCATAAGTTTTGCCTGCAAGTGAAATTCCCGACACCTGTGCATCATCGGAAAAATGGAATCCCAAGCCAAGATTATCGACAGTAGTCTGTCCGTTTTTGCTTGGCATAAGCATAACCACACCCGCAACGGCAATACCGATAACTACCGCACCGGCTGCGCAGCTTGCAATAATAATTTTTTTCTTATTACTTTTTTTGCCGTCTTTTTTATTGTCTTTATTATCGCTTTTTTCCTTTGGTTCAGACTTTTTATTTTCTTTTTTCTTTTTGCGTTTGTTTTCGTCTTCGTAAGAAAACACACCTGCATAATGGTGAGCGCCCGAAGGTGAATGTTTTGCGCCTTTTTTAGAATTTGCAGATTCTTCGGCAGTCTTAATACCATTTGAAACATCTACAAGTTCATCGTCCGAATCATTGTAAAAAATAAAATCCTTGTCATAATCGGCCATTAAAAAATTCCTCCGTTTGGGAAATGAACATTTACAATTTCTTTATTATGTATGTTACCAATATAATTTTACTACACTTTTTGGTAAAAATAAAGACATAAATTCAAAAATTATTCTAAAATAATTCCCAAATTTTAATTATACTTTCAGCCTTAATTTTTATGCAATGCTACATTTTTGTGACAAATATTTATTGCAAAAAATTATTTATTAATCTTTTTTTACTTTTCGGTTGAAAATTGTTTATATTAACGATATAATATAGTTTACAGACATTAATATTTAATGGAGCTTTTTATTATGAAAATATTGATTTTTACCGCCTCAACCGGCGGCGGGCACAAAAGAGCCGCTGCCGCACTTGACGCCAAAATAAAAGCGCTTGATGCAAACAATGAGGTAAAGGTCGTTGACGCATTAAAAGCAATCGGCAAAGTTTATGACAAAACAGTCTGCGGCGGTTATCACTTTATGGCTACAAAAATTCCGAAGGTTTACGGTGTGTGCTACAAAGTAACAGACCGTAAAACCATCGTCTATGACGCAGTTATGAAATCAAATACCGCAATGTCAAACAAGCTTTTGAGCATTATAGATGAGTTTAATCCCGATGTTATCATTATGTGCCACCCGTTTATTACAACGATGGTATCAAGATTGAGAAGAAAGGGCAAAATCAGTGCAAAAGCAATCAGCCTTATAACAGACTATGACGCACACCGCACATATTTTGTACCGAACATTGACGCTTATGTACTTGCCGAACCTCAAATGGCGGAAAAATTAGTCAACGAATATGATGTAGATAAAAATATAATTTATCCGCTCGGCATCCCGATTTTTGACAGATTTTCCGAGCCGTTTGATAAAGCTGAAATCTGTAAAAGAGAGGGACTTGACCCCAACATTCCGACTGTTTTGCTTATGGCAGGCTCTTTCGGCGTTACAAGCGTATTAAAATTTTATAAAAGCCTTGTTTTGCAGAAAAAGCAAATTCAATTTATCGTAATTACAGGAAGAAACAAGCACCTTTATACACATCTTAAAGAAGTAATGGAAGAACTTAATGCCCAGGACTGCACAAAACTTCTGTACTTTGTTGACAATGTTGAGGATTATATGCATATATCCGACCTCATTGTAACAAAACCCGGCGGACTTACAGTTACCGAAAGTCTTGCCTGCCGACTTCCGCTTGCAATTTACAATGCTTTTCCCGGACAAGAGCGTGATAATGCAGAATTTCTTGTAAAAACGGGTGCCGCAATTATGCTTGATAAATTAAATGGTGCCGAACAGGTTTGCAGACTTCTCGGCAATCCGGACAAACTTGCCGAAATGAAAAGGTTTTGCGGCAATCTTGCACAAGAAAATTCGGCAGAAAAAATTTATGACCTCGCTAAAAAGCTCGTCAATGAAGATTAACGAAAGGACCGTTCAAATAAATGAAAAGAACTATATCAGCCCTGCTTTGCGCAGGCTTAATCGCAGCAACATTTACAGCCTGCTCAAGTGCAGACAGTTTTTCAGACAAGGAAAATCTTTCAAAAAATGTTGAAAGAAACAGCGATACTGAAACCACATTTAATTATTCCGACGGAGCAGTTAGCGCTCCTACGGAATATAATTCTTACTCAAGCGAAGTAAGTGATTTTGAATTAAAACTTTTCCGTAACTATTACAAAAACAATTCCGATAAAAAGAGTTTTGTGTTTGCGCCTGCAAATACTGCTCTCACACTCGGATTACTTGCAAACGGTGCCGCAAAACAAAGCCAGACAAATATTGTCAATGCGCTGAGTGATGAGCTTGTACTTGATTCCGAAAATCAATGTTCGTCATATTTTCAGAGCAGACTTAAAGCCTTTTCTTCTGACGGCACAAATACAGATGAAAACGATAAAAATTCAGAAAAAGCTTATGTAAAACTTAATCAATCAATGTTTTTTAACGACACGGTTGATATAAGAAAGAATTTTCTGAAGGCAAACGCTGACTTTTACGGAGCAAATATTTTCAGATTTGTATTTTCAGATGAAAACGCAGTTAAAAAGGTTAATTCCGTACTCGGCGAAAATGCCGTGACTTCTCTTGACAACTCAAATAACCTTTTCTGTACAAGCACATCGGATATATATGACGAATGGCTTAACGCTTACGAAAAAGACGCTGTTGCGGACGGTACTTTTTACTCCGAAAGCGGCGAAAAAACAGTAAAATATATGACCTCTGCAGAAAATTATATTCATACAGACAAAGCGCAGGGCATTATAAAATATATGCGCAACACACCTGTAAAATTTGTTGCAATTATGCCAAATGAGGATACTTCGCTTGAAAGCTACATATCCTCAATGACATATCTTGAGTATTCCGATATGCTCGACAGCTTTAAAATAACATCTCTTACAAATGCCTCTGTTCCCGAATTCAGTATAAAGTCAGACGGCAAACCTACAAGCCTTAAATCCGAACTTGAGAATTGCGGCCTTGCGGATATATTTACCGACAGCATTAACCTTTCAAATATCACTCTTTCAGATGACCTTTTCGTAAATGATATTTCCGAAATTCAGCCGTCTGTTACCGTAAATTCAGCAGGTATCGGCGGCAGTGAAAGCGTTAAAGCAACAGTTACCGCAAACACACTTAAATCCGACTCCAAAACAGCTGACAGCACTCTAAAGTTTGACCGTCCGTTCATATTTATGCTTATAGATAACGAAAGCAACATTCCGCTTTACATCGGAACAGTTGATTTCTGATTATTCGTTATCAGTCAATTTTACAGCAAGCACCGTAATGTCGTCATCGTGACCGTCATTGCGGTGCTTTATTGCTTCCGCAACAACCGCCTGCGCAAGTTCCTGTGTGCTGCCCTTGTTCCATGTTCTTATAAGATTTTCAAGCCATTTTTCGTTACCTGATAATACACCGTCAGACACCATAACCACCATATCTCCTGTTGTCAAGTTGACCGTATCGGTCGAAAATTTAATATTGTTAAGTATTCCGGCAGGAAGTGACGGCATTTCTTTTGCAATCACTCTGCCGTTTTTCTTTATATAGGTAAGCGGTGCACCTGCTTTGTTAAGAGTTACTCTTCCGCTGTACAAATCTATTTTTGCCACATCAACTGTTGAAAGCGATTCGTCCTCACTCTTTACCATAAGTGCAGAATTTACAATCTGCAGTGAGCTTTCCGGAGTAAGTCCGGACTTGAGAAGTCTTGTCATAATAGAAGTTGCCATATTGCCGTCAACCGCCGCTCTGCCGCCTGTGCCCATACCGTCACACACAATGGCATAAGTATTGCCTGTGCCGTCGTTAAAATAATTAAGGCAGTCGCCGCAAAGTCTGCCACGATTTGCAATATGCTGTTCCGTACCTATTTCCACATCGTAAACAGGCATTTCGCAGAATTTTGCCATTATACTGCCGCCCTCTTTGGTAATAAGAGGCAAATCAAATCTTCTGCCGCAGCATTTTGAAATTTCACGCATTAACTGTCCTTTTGAAAAGCGCTTTGATTTGGGAGAAATTGAAAGTTCAACATTCATTCTTCCGCCCGAAGTTATAAGGCAAATACATTCCATGGGAATAATTCCGACAGCCGACAAAGCGGAAATTACCCTTTCTGCCGCCTCGGTGTCACATTTCATTGCGCTTTTAAATTCATCAGATAAATCGGATAAAATATCCCCGATTCCCGAGAATTGTCCCGCAACGACACTGCGTACATCATCTACCCTGCGTTGAGCCTCCAGACAAGAAATATATTCCCTGTAATTGCTGTTCATACTGTCGGCTATCTCACGCTTTTTGCAGCACTTTTTGACAAAGACCTCCTCAATATCGTTTTCACTCACTCTTCCCTGTTGTTCAAGCCTTTCCTCAAGGCGACGAAAATCATCATAGGTCACTCCCTCCTGTTTATCGTGACAGTAAACTTTTAATCCACAGCCTGAACAGACATTTTTCCTGACATTGTCGCATACCATATCAAGTGTGGGCGAATACAGCCTTTTAAGTCTGTCGGATACTCCGTTGACATCGTTTTTAACATTATTAATGGCTTTTGAGGCAAAATCAAGCCTCATAACCACATTTTTCCTCAAAGTTTCACCGAGAGAAGCATTTTTTTCATGAGAAAAAACAGGGGCAATAAAATTACCTACTTCTTTGGGCAGAATCATAAAAATGACAGACGCCGTAAAACTTTCTATAAGTACCTCGGCAAGAGCCACCCTGTCGCTGAAAGCAAGGCACATAACCGCATCGGAAATCATAAACGCTATTACGCAGGCAAATTTGCCGACAGTCGAAAACAATCCTGCCATAAGTCCGCCAAATGCGTATCCGCCGCAGATAAAGCCTTGATTTCTGCTTGCAATACTGAATATTGCTCCCGTTGCAATTCCGCAGACAGAACCGCCTGCAACACCCCCGTATCTTGCACAAAGCAAGGTAACAAGAACGGCAAGTATTCTGCCGACAGAAATGCCCTCAATGGCAACACTGCCGAACGATAGCATTAAAACACAGCCTGTAAGCACAAGACTTGCGGTTTCCTGTTGGGAAAATGCGGCAATACTGCGTCTTTCGGTTGAAAGCCTTACCGTACTGCTGAAAAAATAAGCCGCCGTACCTGCAAGCACCGCCTCGATAATGCAGTCGGTAAGCGAGGAAAGCGTGCTTGTGCTGACAAATGTGAGTACAACACCCGTTGCAAGAATAGGCAAAAACGCAACAAGCGGAGCAAAAAGTGCGCTGTTCTTCACCCTTTTTATATCGCTTGTAAGCCACCTTATACCTCCTATCGCAACCACAACAGCTATATACCTGAAGCTGTCCGAGGGCGTAAGCAAAATATAGCCAAGCCCTGTGCCTGCAAGTGCCGACAGCAAATATTTTTTTGGTACAGCCGCCGCAAAAGACGCTCCGAAAGGAGATAGATTTCCAAGCATTGCCCCCTTTGACACAAGAACACCGCTGACAAAATATACTATGTTTGTAATCACCGTTCTTGCAAATTCAGCCGAGCCATCAAAATTTTTGCGAACCAGAGCTTTTTTTGCCTCCATTTTTAACATCCTTTTCTTTTTTATATTATAATAGATAGCATTGTCTGCAACCTTTACCTATATTATAAAATTTTGCACTCAATCGTTTTGTCAGTATGTGGAAGGCAGTTTATATATTCTTTTGTAGAAATAATATTGCTTGCTAAATTAATTAATTTATATTCGGTAAATATAACTCTTATGCTTATTTTTATCAGTATTTAAGCCGTTATTAAGTAATTTTTAAACATTAACGCAATCAAAGAGTTAAATAATTTTATCTTACTGCATTATGTCGCAATAAATACAGAAAGCGCAAAAAAGCACAACTGTCATAATGACAGCCGTGCTTTTTGATATTATATGTTAAATTTTTTGTAAAAAATCAGAATAAAAATTTTAAAATCTGACACCAAGCCGACAATTTGCCAAATAATTTATATTCCCTTAACATATTGTCTTAGTGTCGGTAAAAAGCCGATTTTATCGGGTGCTTGCAACGGCATTTGCGGTAAAGCGTCGTGTCCGGGCATATTATTCGCCTCAATAAACAACGGTCCGTTCTCTGTAATTGCAACATCCCAACCGATATATCCGAGTTGCGGGAGTTTTTCCGCCGCCTCACAACACATAGCTATTGATTCCTCCCAGAACGGAATTTGATAACCTTTAAGTTCACATCCCGAGCGTGGGTGTTTTTCGTAAACTTTTCTCTGTTTATCACAAGCAGGAAATGCAATTTTGCCCGTTTTCATATCAATAGGCGAATACATACCGCCTGCGTTAATATTATCTACAGGGCGATCACTGTTGCCCATACGGATACACGCATATATAGCATTAGCCTTGCCATCTGTCAAAACAGTATAAACACGGATTGTGTTTACGGAATCGGGGTTGATTCTGCTCATATCGTGATGCTGTTTTACCACTTCTTCAACAATACTGATATGCCGTCTTTTCAGTTCGTCATACATATCGTCAAGACTGCCAAAATCCGCTTTTTTCAGCTTGTCTACACCTTTGCCGCAGCACAAATCATCAGGCTTACATATAATTTCGTCAAATTCCTGCATAAAATCAACAAATTCACTTTTACTGCATTTTGCAAAATTAAGCCACTTGCGGTGAAGATAATCGTTAAACATAGTGTAAAATTCAGTTTTATTATCAAGAATATGATAGTAATCAGGGTCATTCAAGAGCTTTACAACGGTATTGTTTATACCTCTTGTCACAAATGTTGCCCTCTGTTCGCTGTTGAGATTATAAAATTCACAAAGCAAATAATCCTTATATCCTGCACCGTACTTAAATCCGCAGGAAACTATATCGGCGAGTATAACCGCTCTCGGTTTGCCTGAAAGTTTATGCACCTGCTTTACAGTATCAAAAAGAGCGCTGTAATCCATATGTGCAATACATCTTACAATATAGCCAAGCTTTCCCATTAAGAAAACTCCTTTATCACTTCAAAAATGTTAAAAAATTGTATCTAAATTATTACCGATTAGTAACTATTTTAAAGCCTGTATTACAAAATGTCAATAGAGATTTTGTGTTTTATATATGAAAGTTTTGAAAAGGAAAACTCACAAAAACATCATTAAAAAGAGAAAAACGGCGGATTCACAATGAAATCCGCCGTTCGTTACAGCTTAAAAAAATATACAAACTATATTGGTTTTAAAACAATGTCTTTTAAAATCGCTATAATAAATATAAGTCTGTCTGTTGTTACTTTCTCTTTGCAAAGCAATCGCTGCAGTAGTAAGACTTGCCTTCCATTGGCTTGAAAGGAATCTTTGCAACACCGCCGCACTCTGCGCAGGTTGTTTCAAAAAGTTCACGAGCCGGTTTAGCAGCATTCTTACGAGCCTGTCTGCAAGCTTTGCAACGCTGTGGCTCGTTTACGAAACCTTTTTCAGCATAAAATTCCTGCTCGCCTGCTGTGAAAACAAATTCATTTCCACATTCTTTACATACTAATGTCTTATCTTCGTACATTGTTTTTTACCTCACTTTTGTACTGTATAATTGTTTTGCCCTTTTGCGGAATTGCACCGCTTAATCTTTTAAGGACATATAATGTAAGGAAATTTTCTTTTTGGCTCTCTGCAACGCATTGTCGGCTGACTTTGCGGATATGCCAAGTTTTTTTGCAGCCTCAACATAACTCATTCCGCCGCAGTACAGCATCAGTACCGTATACTCTCTTTCCGAAAGCAAGGTTTTAAGTTCGTCTAAAAGCAAAGAATAATGTTCTTTTGCAAGCATCAGCTGCTCCGGGTCTGTACTTTCGCCCTCAAGCTCGTCGTTGTCTGCATCAAGCGACACAAGGCTTGAACTCGGCACGGCTTTTTGCCTTTGAGCTTTACGCACAATAGAAATAAATCTGCGTTCCGCAACAATATCAACATAACTTTTAAAAGAGGCTTTGTTGTTGCTGTCAAATGTTCGACAAGCGTACAAAAGTCCCAAAAGTCCTTCCTGAACAAAGTCGTTGCGCTCGTAACCGTCCGCAGAATATTTTTTTGCCAAAAAGCCAATATTTCGCAAGTATCTTAGCGTAAGCACATCAAAAGCACTGTCATTTCCGCTTTTTACAAGCTCTGCAAGCTTTGCATCCGAAAGCTCTGAAAGATTTTTTAACGATTCAGACACAAGCTCACCTCAAAAGACTTTTCCTTACTGTAAATAATAACCTATTTCCTTTTATTTGTCAATAAGAAAGTAAATATTATTTGTAAATTTTTTTAATCCGTTCGTCAATAATTGTGCAGAATTTACATATTTATATATTTTTTGACTTGTAAGCAAAAAGATAAAATGGTATAATATTATGTAGTTTTTAATAAGAGGTGCTTAAAATGGTTGTGAAAATTAACAGTTTCGGTCTTATGGGAATGGACAGCTATCCCGTAGAGGTTGAGGGCGCAATTAACAAAGGATTTCCCGCATTTGATATGGTAGGACTGCCGGACGCCGCCGTAAAGGAAAGTCGTGACCGTGTTAAAAGTGCAATGAAAAATTGCGGATTTAATTTTCCGACCGCACATATCACAATTAACCTCGCCCCTGCCGATATAAAAAAGGAAGGTCCTATATACGATTTGCCAATTCTTATTGCAGTGCTTAAGATGACAGGCGCTGTAGTTGCGGAAATTTCCGACTCGGCATTTTTGGGAGAACTGTCACTCGGCGGAGATGTACGACCCATAAACGGCGTACTCCCTATGGTAATAAAAGCCCGTGAACTCGGTTATCAAAAGATATATGTACCTTTTGCAAACGGCGCAGAGGGCGCAGTGGTTGACGGCATTGAAGTTTATCCCGTTAAAAATATTTTACAACTGATTGCACACTTGAGCGGCGATAAACCTATTGAACCTGCCGTTGCGAAAATTGATGAAGATAATACAGACAAACAGTTTGTGCCCGATTTTTCACAGGTTAAGGGGCAGGCAGAAGTAAAAAGAGCGCTGGAAATTGCGGCTGCAGGAGGTCACAACATACTGTTAATCGGTCCTCCCGGATCGGGTAAAAGTATGCTTGCAAAGCGTATTCCGTCAATTCTGCCCGATATGACATTTGAAGAAATGATTGAAACCACAAAAATTCATTCAATAGCAGGTTTGCTCGACAAAAACGGACTTGTACGCACACGACCGTTCCGTTCGCCGCATCATACGGTAACTGCCGTGGGTCTTGGCGGAGGAGGTACAGGAACAGTTCGACCGGGTGAAGTATCGCTTGCTCATAACGGTGTCTTATTCACCGGTGGAACGACCACAATATCTTGTGGTTGTAAAAATGGAGCCTTGAAAGCGGCGTAAACACGGGCTTTCTGCGAAAGTCGGATTGAAAACCCGCATAAAATCCACATTTGCGGGGTGAGGTTTTGAAGAAAAGTGTTCTCAAGATATGTGTTTTTCAAAAAATATGTACCCCCTATATGTAGATTCCGACTCAGCGGTGAACAGAACCATTCAGCGAAAGTCCTATTTTTTGGCGAAACGTCTTAACTATTTGGCGAAAATAAAATATAGCAAAAGGAGAACTATGAGAGACAAAAAGAAACATAATTTGAAGGTGTATGGACAGTCTGGGTATAAGTATAAAGAGACTCCTACAATTATTCTTAAGGGGCAGTGGCTTAAGGAAGCTGGATTTGAAATTGGGAACCGTGTCACTCTGGAATGTGATAATGGAACCATAGTGATTAAAGCTGATGAGGATTTATTAAAATGAGGCGTTCATACCTACCAGCGAATAACGGAGAATAATTGCAAGTACGAATTTTAAAGCCTCTCCTGATGATGCTATCGTGGGGAGGCTTTCTGTATATGTCGGGATATGTAATTATTTGTCGATGAGATTTTGTTGCAGAGTAAAGGGATAAATGCTATGCTTGCCATTGAAAGGAAAAGAGGTGATCGGAGACAACAATAAACTTTGGAACAGATAGAACTATCAAAATAAGAACTGCTGAGTTCTATTTTTTTTACCTGAATACTAAAGTATAATGGAGTATATTAGTCAAGTGATACGGCTCTAATCAATCTTCTAATTTACCAGTACAATTACGGTATATAGGTTAGAAGAGAGGTGTATTTTACTTGCGTGTAGAAGAGTATATTGCCACACGGGTAAAAGAGTTGTGTGTTAAACATAAAGTGACAAAGTATCGGCTTTCCCTGCTGACCGGGATGTCACAAACGGCTCTGGGTAATATTATGAATATGAAAAGTATGCCGACTGTGCTTACTCTGGAAAAGATATGTGATGCATTCGGTATCACGTTGGCGCAATTCTTTGCCGGAGAGGGCAAACGACCGGATTTAACACAAGAACAAAAAGAAATCATTGAGACGTGGGATATGTTAGGGGCAGAAGAGAGAAGAATTCTGCTGCAGTTTGTTCGTAGTCTTAAGAAGGAATGAGGAAGCAGTTCTATTTACCGATGATAGGCTGTTTCCTTTTTTTCTGCTGACAACACTTTTTAGCGCCAGAAAAGTAATTTTAACTACGGAATGGAGTAAATTGATGGATAAGCAAAGTTCAGAATTCAAAACCTTAATTTTCGATCTGGCCAATGGCTCTCTTGATTTGGAGCATTTCCCGGTGGAAGAGAGCAAATATGTAGAGAATGAATATGAAGAAGGCAAACCATGCTATGAACTTTATGCTGGGATGCATGATGCATACGAAAGAATTTGTCATCGGTTAGGTAAACCAGATACGGAGGATCGTGATGTCGAAATAATCATAAATAATCTTCTGGATATTGGACGGCATTTGAGTTTGAAAATGTATGATTATGGGTACTTTTTTGCATCAAATAAAGTTTGAGTCTTGTGCGGAGCAGAGATAATAGTCTGCTCCGCATACTGGATTATGATAGAGTTTTCTACCGATAATTTGCCTTATGAGAAAGTTGGAAAAAATGATCCTGTATGCATTGCGGGTGAGGTGCCTTTTGATATACCGAATAGTTGGGAATGGGTGCGTATTAAAAATCTTGGTGCTATCATACGTGGCAGCGGAATTAAACGTAATGAAACTGTAGAAAGTGGTTTTCCCTGTGTCAGATATGGGGAAATCTACACAACGTACAATACTTCGTTTACATCAACAGTCTCTTTTATCCCAGAAGAAATAAATGAAAAGTGTAAACATTTTTCTTATGGAGATATCCTGATGACTTTAACAGGTGAAAATAAGCCTGACATAGCAAAGGCAGTAGCGTACCTTGGCGAAGAACCCGTGGCGGCTGGTGGTGATTTGGCATTTTGGACTGCTCATGGCATGAATCCGCTGTATCTTGCATATCTTTTAGCTTCACCATATGTAATAAGCCGGAAAGTAGAATTGGCCACTGGGGATATTATTGTTCACATTTCAGGGGATAAAATAGGATCAATACTAATCCCAATACCACCTCTGAACGAACAAATGCGTATTGTGGAGAAGATTCAAGAAACTGAATGTCAGATCAGACAATATAGTGAAAAAGAGCAAAAACTAACGATATTACACAGAGCATTCCCAGAGGCCCTGAAAAAGTCTATTCTACTGCAGGCTGTCCAAGGAAAATTAGTTGAGCAAGATCCGACTGATGAGCCTGCTGAAGCCCTTCTGGAGCGTATCAGGGCAGAAAAGCAACGACTGGTTAAAGAGGGGAAAATAAAGAAGGATAAGCACGAATCCATCATTTTTAGACGGGATAATTCTCATTATGAGAAGTTAGACGGTATAGAGCGTTGTATTGATGATGAATTGCCGTTTGAAATTCCTCAAAATTGGAAGTGGTGTAGGCTTGGGAGTATCGCTAAGGTACTTGGTGGAAAGAGAATTCCCGCAGGAAGAAAATTGACAAATCAAGATACTGGTCATGTTTATATCAGGGTATCCGACATGAAAGATGGGGGGATTTCGGTTGATAATCTTCTTTTTGTTCCAGATGATATATATCCGTTGATTTCAAAATATATCATAAAAAGAGAAGACATATTTATTACTGTTGCGGGTACTATTGGACGTGTAGGAAAAATTCCAGCTGAACTTGATGGAGCAAATTTAACTGAAAACGCAGACAGATTGGTATTCAGTATTGTTGATCAGGATTGGCTTATTATGCTGCTACAATCACCTTTTATACAAACGCAAATTATAGATGCAACAACAAAAGTCGGTCAGCCTAAACTTGCTATTGCTCGGATCGAAAGATTATTGATTCCGCTTCCTCCTGTTTCCGAACAGAAGAGAATAGTCAAAAAACAAACAAAAATTGTATCTATTTTAGAACAACTATAAATAAACACGCATACTTCTTTACATTGAGGTATGCGTGTTTTATTTACCTACCAATTAATTATATCATCTACGATTGCACGTTGTTCTGTACTGGTTTTACGGAGATATATACGGGTAGTTTCAATACTCTCATGTCCCATCAAATCAGCGAGAAAGGCTATATCATTACAACGTTCAAGAAAACTTTTCGCAAAACGATGTCTAAAAGAGTGTGGATAAACAACTGCTGGATCAATCCCATAGCGTACTGCTAATTTTTTTAACTGGCCTGAAATTCCTCGTGTAGTAATACGCTGGCCGTATTTGTTCAAAAAAATGAAGCCGCTTTCTTGCTGCTTATCCGCTAGCCAAGAAAGGGCCTCATCCTGTAAGGCTTTCGGTATGTAAATCCTTCTAAGTTTTCCACCTTTAGAATACAAGTCCAGATGTCCAAGTTTAATATGTTCTACTTTGATTTGGATCAGTTCACTTACTCTGGCTCCCGTGGCGGCCAAAAAGCGTATCACGAAATACCAAAAAAGTTCATCATCTTTTTTCAGGCAAGTTTTGAAGTATTCATAATCTGCCTCACTTATCACGTTTTCCAGAAAGGCTTTTTGCTGTACACGGACAAAAGGCTGCTTCCATTTATCTTTGCCTATACTTTCCAGATAGCAATTTATAGCACGAAGCCGCAGATTGACAGTTTTAGGCTTGTAACTTTCTATAAGCCACATTTTGTATGCCCGCAAATTTTTTAATGTTACTGCATCATATTGCTTACTAAACTGTCTGATAGCAAACAAATAGGATGTGATTGTGTTTTCTGAAAGGTTGGTTCCTCTCAGATGTCTTTCAAATTCTTTAATCATGGTGAAAGACCTCCTTTCACCATGAAATTATACATATACTTCTTAACATTGCCGGATTAACAGTAGGATTTCATTAATTTTGGCAATAATCCTTTTCTGTTCTTCAAGCGGCGGTATCGGAACATAATATTCTTTTATAGTTGACGTAGCAAGTTCTTTTTGTTTTGTGGTGCCATCTGCTTTTACTTCAATCACACTTTGGACAGAAGGGTTAGAAAAATAAAAATAAAGATATTCTGATAATATGTATCTTTTCAATGGACGAATAACCGTTACATGGCTATCAACAACTGCCAATTCATAGGGATTAAGCGCCTCTTTATAGATGGCAATTCGCCCAAGCGTTCCAAGCCCTGTAGAATTCCACATAAGATCATTATCTTGTAAAAACCGTTCCGGTGCGTAAGATGTCAGAGATTCGGGTGTAATAAATTTTGCTTTATCAATGGAAAAACCATCCCACTGGTTACATTTTTGCGCAATTACAGGATATTTCTGAATAGACGAATATTTAGGGGATTTACCTCTTTGTATGTAGGTGCAGATATTATCAAGATGTACCCAGATCCATGTAGTAGGTATTTCAAATGGCAATTCGTCATCGATACACCGCTCCACACCGTCCAACTTCTCATAATGAGAACTTTACAAAGTGTTAATTGCTTCAAATGCTAATTTTATCACATTTAAAATACGCTGCTGTTCAGCTAATGGTGGTATTGGAATAAGTAACCTTTTAAGTTTTTCGGCTTTTATTCCTTTAACAGTAGTTCCTGTACATTGTATAGAAAGCTGATTTTGAAAACAGTCAGAAAGGATAAATAACATCATAAGTTCATTGCTAATCTCTATACATTCTCCATATTGCTGAAAAGTAATTAGACGCTGCCCAGCACTAAATTCGTTGATATCGGCTAAAGCAGCATTTCCCATAGGGGCCTCTGTGCTAAAAAGAATATCTCCTTTATGTGATATTCCTCTGGTTTGTCGTTGCCTAAATTCTTCATGCGAAATATACTCTTTGATTGAATAATCAATATAGCCCTTTTTCACATTTTTAGCAGTAATTAATGGTACTCCATAATCAGTTTTGGTCGGTGTTTTACCTCTATAGTCAATAAAATTATATATATTGATTAAGCGTTCCCATTGCCATGAAGCCGGTAAGTCAAACGGTATTTCTTCATCTATGCACAGAATTTCTGAACCGCACTTTTCATAATGAGAATTATCCCTTCTGAAAATAACAGATTCGTGTTTATCCTTTTTAATTTTCCCTTCCTTAATCAACTGCTGCTTTTCTTCCCGGATACGCTCCAGAAGAGCCTCAGCAGGCTCGTCAGCCGGATCTTGTGGTACTAGCTTCCCCTGTACCGCCCATTGAAGAATTGACCTTTTTAGGGCCTCTGGGAAGGTCTCGTTAAGTTCTTTGACCTTGGAGTATGTGGTGTCATATTTTGCTACTACAGGCATTACTTCATTAACTTTATTGACAATCCGTTGTTGCTCATTCAGAGGCGGAAGAGGTAACAGCAAGGAGGTCATAGTCTGTGTTCCGACTCTCGGCATCTTAACTCCATATGTTACAGCATTTATTACACCATCGACATATGGAGATTTCAAAAATGCCACTATGTATTCTGGGAGAATCTTACCATAGAGACTGAACGGTACAATTTCAGGAGTACAGATACCGTCTGCCGGGGCAACTAATACTTTTAACAGATAAGGACGCAGTTTGCTATATAATACATTTCCTGCCTCAAAAAAGGTCTTATCACCTACAGCTTTTCGTTCACCTACAGTTTTGTGTTCAAGAATGCGGCCGCCCTTTTCAATATCTTCTAGATCTAGCTGCCAAAGATCTGGTGGGGCATCCTGCGCTTTAATTTTTTTCTTTGTTTCTGCATAAGAAGAAACAAATCCAAGGCGAGTCCATTCCCACGAATCCGGAATATCAAACGGCACCTCATCCACAATGCACACAGGTTCATTTTTCCCGACTTTCTCATAAGGCAAATTATCGGCACCACGGAAGATAACAGAAGGGTTCTTCTCCTTCTTGATTTTCTTTTCTTTTATCAGCTGTTCTTTCTCTGCACGTATGCGCTCCAGCAGGACACTGGCAGGTTCATCATTAGGATCTTGCGGTACCAGCTTGCCCTGCACGGCCATCTGCAGAATGGAATTTTTCAATTGTTGTGCTGTCATTCGGCTGTATCCTCCGTTAAATCAATTCCCAGAATATCTGTGATCTGTGCCAAGATGCGATCTATGTCAGCGTTCAGGCTGGCACGTTTTTCTTGGTACTGCTGGATTAGTTCCTTCGGCGGTAAAATTTCTTCTTCCTCATGTGGGTAGCCGCAAAGATCGATATTATAATTGCGGGCTGCAATTTCCTCTATCGTATACTTCTTAGCCTTATCAAATCCATCAATTGAGATTTCTTTACGGTCATTCCACCATTCGATAGCAGGAGCGAAGTGTTCCAGCTTCATAGGTTTCGTTTTTGAAAAATTCTTGTATCCCTCCGGCATATCAAGGCGGTAGAACCAAGTCTCTTTTGTTGGGCCGGTATGGTCGAAGAACAGGATATTAGTGGTAATCGAAGTGTATGGTGCAAATACACTGTGCGGCATTCGGATTATAGTATGCAAATTGAATTCGCTCATAAGCTTTTCTTTGATTGCCATCTTAGCATTATCTGTTCCGAACAGGAAACCGTCTGGCAGGATAATGGCGCACCGCCCATTCTTTTTCAGTCGGTACATGATTACTGTCATAAAAAGATCCGCAGTTTCACTGCTCCGGAGTTCGGCAGGGAAATTCTGCTTTACAGCATCTTTCTCGTTACCGCCGTAAGGAGGATTCATAAGAACGACATCGAACCGGTCGGATTCTTTATAATCACGAACATTCTTCTCCAGAGAATTGCCATGTATAATCTTTGGATTATCAATATCGTGTAAGAGCATATTGGTGGCACACAGCAAAAATGGGAGAGCCTTTTTTTCAATACCATATACAGAATTACTGTATACAGTACGATCCTCAACGGTCTCAACCTGCTTATCCAGAACCTTTAGCGCAGAGGTCAGGAAACCGCCTGTACCGCAGGCAAAATCTGCGATTGATTCACCCAGTTTAGGCTGGATCATCTGAACCATAAAATCTGTTACGGCACGTGGCGTATAAAACTCACCGGAGTTACCAGCGCTCTGAAGGCTCCGCAGGATAGTCTCATAGATTTCTCCAAAAGCATGGCGATCCTCATATTCTTCAAAATTGATCTCATCAATGACATTGATCACCTGCCTTAAGAGAATACCGTCCTTCATATAGTTGTTATTGTCTTCGAAGGCTGTACGGACGATAATCTGGCTCATAGGTGTATTTTCGTCAATCTCAATAGCCTTAAGCTGCGGAAAGAGTTTGTTATTGACGAAGTCCAAAAGCGCATCACCTGTGAGTGCCTTGCCGTCTTTGTTATCTACAGCCCAATTACGCCAGCGCAGTTCCTCTGGGATGATGGATACATAATCGTCACTGTAGAATTCCCAGATTTCTTCTTTGGCATCGTAGACTTTAAGAAACAGAATCCATACCATCTGCTCAATTCGCTGTGCATCACCATTGATGCCAGCATCGTTTCTCATAATATCTTGAAGTCTTTTTACAAGATTATTCAAACCCATTTTGCTTTCTCCTTATGCTGCATATATTTCCCCTTGTAATTCATGGATAGCCTTTAGATACCCGGCCTTTCCACCGAACAGCTTTGCAATTTTCATAGGGGTGCCAAACTGCCGGAATGGATCATTGGAGAGGATCTCCAGATTATCAATATCACGGATACCATCATTCATATATTTGTCCAGTAGCGCTGATAATACTTCCTGTGCCAAGCCAGAATATTTATAGAGGTAGCCACGTTTTTTCACATTGTTTACACGCTCGGCCTTGGTGAGAGGGGCCTTATCATATGCGATGTGGCAGATCAGGTCAAAATCATCAATATCTTTCTGGCCGGAAGCCTCTCGGAGCGCATCAAGTAATACACCACGTTCCTGCAGTTCATCGATGATAGCTTGTTTTCGCTGTTCCCCGTTCCAAGCACGTAAGAAAGAATCCAAAGTGGCATATTCTCCGAGAATATTTTTCTTGGAATAGTCTGTTACACTTTCCGTGATCAGTTTACCGTCTTTATCATAGTATTGGACACGTTCATGCAAAACGCTGACTTCGACACCCCTGACACGGAATTTATGTCTTTTCTCTGGCGGATCATCCGTTCCCTCATTACCAGCAGGGGGAGTAGGTGGCGTGTTAGGATCATCCGGCTCTACTGGCGGCTTGTCAAGGTCATCCGTGGGATCTATATCAATAATAGAAATAGGATCGCCATCAAAATCAGGATCTGCAAAAAGCCGACAAGCGTTACGGAAATCCATAATGGTAAAATACTCTTTGCCGTAATCCGGCTTCAACCTTGTGCCACGGCCGATGATCTGCTTAAATTCGGTCATGGACTTGATATTGTTATCCAATACAATGAGGCGGCAAGTCTTACAGTCCACACCTGTTGTCATCAGTTTTGACGTGGTTACAATAACCGGGTAGGTGCTGTCTTCAGCAATAAAATTATCCAGTTGGGCTTTGCCTTCCGCATTATCACCTGTAATACGCATGATGTATTTAGGATTTTGAGCCACCAGATCGCTATTTTCATTTACCAGTGCTTGCCGCATTCTTTCTGCATGGTCAATATCCACGCAGAAAACAATGGTTTTAGCGAACCGGTCATTTTCTTTTAAGAATCGAGTGATGCGCTTGGCAACTGCAACAGTACGATCATCAATGACGAGTGTTTTGTCATAATCTTTTGTATTGTATTCACGATCTTCGATTTCGTAACCATAGATATCCTTCTGACCGGCAAGCGGACGCCAGCCTTCCAGATCCTTGTCCAGACCTACTCGGAGAACCTTGTATGGTGCCAGAAAGCCGTCATCAATGCCTTGCTTCAGGCTGTATGTATAAATGGGTTCACCAAAATAACTGATGTTGGAGACTTCTTTCGTTTCTTTTGGTGTAGCCGTAAGTCCGATTTGTGTTGCATTAGAAAAATACTCCAGTATTTTTCGCCAGCGGGAATCCTCTTTTGCGGAACCTCTATGGCACTCATCAATTACAATCAGATCAAAAAAGTCCGGTTTAAATGCACGGAATGGCTCTTCGTTCTCATCTCCGGCAAGCTGCTGATAGAGGGAAAGATAGATCTCGTAGGAACTATCCAGCTTTTTCCCTTCGATTTTTGTCATGACTCTAGCGAACGGTTTAAAATCCTGTTGCATAGTCTGATCCACCAGAACATTTCTATCAGCAAGGAAAAGAATTTTACGCTTGGTGCCGGATTTCCAGAGGCGGTGAATGATCTGGAAAGCGGTATATGTTTTGCCTGTACCAGTGGCCATAACGAGTAAGATACGGTTCTGGCCACGGGCGATAGCGTCAACAGTACGGTTGATGGCAATTCTCTGATAATATCGTGGCGTTTTGTCTCCCGGTTTAAAATAATATGGTTCCGTAATCAATTTTTCTTGATCCGGTGTAATCTGCTCTATATTTTTATAGCGCATCCATAAGTTTTCCGGGGAAGGAAATTCATCCAACGATAACTCTCGTTCTTTTCCGGTTTTCATGTCATGCTCAAGAAAACCGTCACCATTTGAACTATATACGAAAGGTACATCTAAGCATTCCGCATATTCTATGCCCTGTTGCATACCGGCTCCGATACTGTGCTTATTATCTTTCGCTTCCACAATAGCAAGCGGAAGGTTAGGGCGGTAGTAAAGAAGATAATCCGTTCTTTTGCGTTTCCCTCTTGCCGTAACATTGCCTCTTACAATGACACGGCCATCAGTAAAATTATATTCCAGCTTTATCTGCTTAAATTTATCCCAGCCAGCCGCCTCGATTGCGGGCGTGATGAACTGCAGTTTAATGTCCTCTTCGGTCATTTCGTGTTTTTGCATCAATTCGCTCATATGCAAACCTCCTAGTTCCGATAACAAAAAATTATCGGAAGTTAATGGGGTCAAAGGGAGCAGTAAACATGCCCCTCTAACATAGATAATTATAGCATAAATTGCAAAAGCAATCTTCAGTATTATCGGTATCACCCGCCGCTTGCGACCGAGGACAGCATCCGGGCGGATATGCGGGCGCTGCCGCCGGGGAAGGATGCGCGGGATAAGTATTACGTCGGGTATTTTGCCGGGGACGGCGCACCGGTGGCCGTCATGGATCTGATCCTGGGGTACCCGCAGGAGCAAACGGCTTTTATCGGATTTTTCATGGTGGCTGTCGCGCACCAGGGCACCGGGCTGGGGTCTGTGCTGGTCGGCGAAGCAATGGAATACCTGCGTTCTTTGGGGTACACGACGCTGCGGCTGGGCGTGGACAAGGGCAATCCGCAGAGCCTTGCATT
>OIDD01000490.1_pt1 | contig 21820 bp, 22 predicted proteins | sample 1606751 | NCBI WGS metagenome assembly OIDD01 (sample SAMEA3882544, study PRJEB24775) | human gut metagenome | biome: human-associated habitat; feature: intestine environment; material: feces | place: Netherlands | collected 2009/2010
TTTCGATTGACCTACTTGGTCAGAAGAATGACTGATGGAGGTGTACCGTGAAAGGTTTCTACCAAAGACGATCTGACGGTCAGATGGCAGATATGCCGCCTTGCGGACTCTGCCTGCATAAGAACAAGGCGACATACCAGTCGCCTTGTTATAACTGCATTGACATCGTTGACCTGTGCCTCCACCGGCCTAACGCCGAAACCGAGTTTGCGAACTTCGTTCCTGCAGAGGGGGTGGAAGCGGTATGACTGAGCGAGAGGAATTGTTGCGGCGCCTGGAACGCGTGAAGGCCCTGGCCGAGCGTGGCGTTGGCGGCGAAAAAGAGAATGCCGAAGCACTTCTCAACCGCCTGATGGCCAAGTATGGCATTTCAGAAGAGGACATTGAAGACACCGCAGAGCGAGACTACTTCATCCGGTATCACAATTTTTGGGAGAGAAAGCTCATCGTACAGATTGCCTACAAGCATCTTGGCAGCGGTCACTGCTGCGGTACGGTCGGCACCCAATCGGGACGGCCGCACAAGAAGATCTGTGTAACTTGTACGCCGGCCCAGTACATTGAGATTGAGGCCGACTTTGAGTTTTACAAGGCCGCTTGGGAGGAAGAACTTGCCATCTTCTATTCTGCATTTATTTCGAAGAATGACATTTTCCCACCACCGGAACTGGCCTCGCCCAGCGATGACGATGAAATCGATCTGGTTCGGCTTGAGAAAGTGAGAGCGATGATGAGCGGTATTGACCGGCGCACACGAAGTAAGGCACTGCCTGGTTCTATGGAGGATGATGACGATGAATGATGAACTGATTGCCAAGACACCAATTGGTGAGATCGTGGTCGGGATCAAGTCTGACCACGACTATCCCGGCATCTTTATAGAGCTGCGTGGAGAACATCTCAATGACCGCTTCAAAGAGGGCGCTGTCCGCCTTGCTTGGGTGGAGTATTCTTCGGACAAGCAGTGCCTGCAGACCATTGCCTATGGCGATGGCAATGCAGATGATTTCACGCATCTTATTGAACACGAACACATCCTGAAGACTTTCGAATGATTGGAGGAACGATTGTGAGCAATGCACGATTGATGAAACCGCTGTTTTATGATGGCAATTTTAACCGAGATGGTAAGAAAATGAGAGCTGTGTTCGAACGAGAAATCTCTGATGGCACGGTTTCCTATCGGCTATGGAGAAGTGACGGGAAGCCGGACATCCAGTATCCCCGCGCAGAGAATGATAACTATCTCCTTTATGCGGAGATCCGGGACTATCTGGTTCCTCTGCGAATCACGGATTTCTATCTGATCGACCACGCCGGATACCCTGCAGCTGTCGCAGAGTTGTATGGTAACAAGGATGCCCGCAATGATTATTTCGATAATCTCCGCAAGTCTGGCGATGATGCTGTCTTGGAAGCTGTCCGGCGTGAGCGGGAGAGAATCATGCTCCTGGGCAGCGACCCAGCTTGCCAAGCATCCTACATCAAGAAGCTGTTTGACAACAATGTTGCGTGTTTTGGGGCATCCAAAGAAAACGGAGGCGAAAGTTTCCCAGATTATGTCGGTGCCCTGATCCTCGGAGAGCTTGATAAGTGCGTTGCACTGTCAGCTGTGTATCGAAAGAAGGAAGAGGAAGTGGCGAAGGAGCGGAGAGCTAAGGCCGAAGCCGAAGAGAGAGCATTCTGTGAAGAGCAGAATCGACTGTCCGAGCAGGCCGTTCAAGAAGCGATCCGAACCATCAAAGATGGTGGTGTCCTGCAAAACCAGACTGTGAAGTTCTATCGCAGTCGGTACCGCTGCAACGCTTTTTCTATTGTCAACTACCTGATGCGGAAATATGGAGTCAATGTCCCTCTCCGCACACAGGGATGGATCAATGAGAAGCTGACCAGCGTCACGATCAAAAATGGGAAGTGTGAGCACCTGCGGTACATGAGAGCTAAGGGTGCCCAGTGCTCCCAGCGGTTTTTCGACTGCATGAGTGAGCTGATCCACAATGTCTGCGCTGAAACGGAGGGCTGATTATGGAGTATCACTGGTACGAAGACTATTGGACCATGCCTCGTAACCTGCCGAAAGGACATCAGTTCTTCATCGGCTATTACCAGACGCAGCGGGCAATTCGATTTCATGTAGAGAACATCCACACGGATCAGTCGGTGTTTTTATCTACATGGTTGCTGGATAATGGATATCGTGTATTTCTTCATTTCAATGGAATTGTCACCGAGTTGAAACTCGGTGCCAATCCTCCTCCCGGAGGAAGAATCAATTCACCTAAAAATCTTGAAGGACTTCTGCTCAGCGGGTGTCTTGGAAAACTGTCAGAGTGAGGAACTGAATATGGATACCAATCGTTATTTGAAAGCCGTCAACATCGAGTGGGATGTGGACTTGGCGGAGGATCTTGATTCGCTGCCCAAAGAGGTCCAGATACCGGATGGGATGACAGATACGGAGGAAATCTCCGATTATTTGTCCAATCTGACAGGCTTCTGCCACAGAGGTTTTGGACTTAAAGAGACATAGCGTTATCAGGTAAAGCTGTGTTACGGTTACGAGCAAAGAATTCAAAGCACCTATCAACCTCATCAAACTCAGCGATGTACTGCTAAGGCGCACTTTCTCACTGAAGTACATCTTCGAACTCAAGGAATAGAAAATCGGGGTAGCACAAGCGTGCTGCCCCGATTTATTCGTCTAAGCCGGCAAAGAACTCGTCATAGCTGCAGTTGTAGAATTTGCGCAGCTCAATAATGACGCTTGCCTTGATGTTCAGTTCTCCAGATTCGTACTTGGCATAAGCGGTTCGACCGATATCACAGTCGCGACGCTGGAGCTCAGCGCAGAGCTTCTCTTGTGAAATGCCATACTGATCACGCAGCCGCCTGAGATTAGACCCCATGTTGCGGTCACGACGGATTTTCTGTTCCATATGATCTCTCCCCATTGACCAGTATTGGTTGCAATCATCATCATTTTACGGTACAATGAGAGAAAATGTTGACCGTGATATTGGTCAGCTTTTGAGGAGGAGCTTATGCGAGGGTGGATCAGAGGCAACTGGAGGCATCTGATGGTAGGCTTACTATGTGCTGCAATCGTAATCTCTGGTACTGCGCTTTATCTGACCTATCGCCAGCCAGAGGTGTGTTCCCTTTGTGGGAGTGGAAAGCGGGAGCGTTATCAGGCGCCGGTGATCCTCAATATCGCAACCGGTTAGAGCAATGAAATGCGGATTTACGATCCTGATTTGCCTTTTTCGGAGTATGAGATTGCGCCCATTCAGACCACTGGAACCTTTAGCTTTGCATCATGCGCCGGCTATACCGGGCGGCGCGATACCTGCTCCCACACCTGTGCCGTAGATCTTCCAATAGAGACGAAGGGACTGAAGGTTTCTCACTTTTGCTCGGATTGCCGAGTTCTCCTGAAGGACCACGCCGAGAATGGTTTTGTTCTGGCTGACCTTTATGTCGAAGATGCCATTGATATCTATCCTGCTACCGTTGGAGCTGACTACACTATCCGAGATTACCGGATTACAGTGTCTGAGACCAAAGTTCGGTCGGAGATGGAGCTTATCGTGCTAGGAATTGCAGAAGGATTGACCTTTGTAGATTAAGTGGGATGTGGGGCTTCCGCATGGCGGTCTCACATCTTTTGTTGTTTTTGGCGAACTCTGTCCGTATTTTTGGACAGGGCATCTGCTATGATTCGAATACCACCAAAGGATTCAATTATTGGAAGGGAGATGTGAACCGTGAGCGGTTTGTTTGGTAGCTTATTCGACTTTAATGGTGATGGAGAGCTTAGCACTGGCGAGAAAGCCTTCGGCTTTGCTGCGATAATGAGTGCCCTTTCTGCTCTGGAGGATGCTGAGGTTTCTGTGAGCTGCTCTTTTGACGACGAGGACCTGGATGATATGGATCGCGATGAATTGGAAGCCAAGTTGGAAGAGCTGCGCGATGAGCGCGACGAGCTTGACGATCAGGAGCCGGACGATCCTTGCAGCGATGCCTACGATGAGTGGGAGGAGCGATGTGAAGATCTCGATGAAAAGATCGAGGAAATCGAAGAATTGCTGGATGACTGACGGAGGTAACCTATGAGAGCACTGTTGAGAGATGCCGAGGATCAGACTCTGATCGCGCTGGAAGCGGAAGAGGCCGTTTATGATCCGGAGGATCAGTTGTTGCTGCTGTACGCTGCAAGTGGAACCAATTATGAGGTGTCAAGAATCGTGCGGGCCAATGCCGATTCCATGATCAAGGAGTTGGCCGAGAAAGGGTTCTGTGACATGACGCAGTTCACCGCAACCGAGGTGGAAGACTGAAGGAAGGAATTTCGCTATGATCGTGATTGCCTGCTTAGATGATAATGGAGGCATGATGTTCAACCATCGACGCCAGAGCCAAGACAGAGTGCTGCGGGCGCATATTGCCGCGCTGGTCGGTGGTGCTATGCTCTGGATGAACCACTACTCAGCCCAACAATTTGATGCGGAATCCATTCAGCACCTGAATGTGGATGACGCTTTTCTGCAGGAAGCGGTTGATGGCGATTACTGTTTTGTTGAAAATGCCGCTCTGACACCATTTGAACGGTGGATTGAGAAGATCATCATTTTCAGATGGCACAGAACGTACCCCGCTGATCAGCACTTTGATATTGACCTCTCCGGAGGCAACTGGAAAATATGTGAGTCGGTTGAGTTTACCGGGCACTCTCACGAGCGAATTACCATGGAGGTTTATCTGAGATGAAATCGCGCATCCTTTCCTGCTTTTTGATCTTTGCACTCTGTATTTCTACTCTTTCTGCCTGCGGCAGTGACACGGCACCATCCGATCATAGTCCGAGCTCGTCCTTGCAGGTCGAGATCTCTGACTTGCAGGATAGCACACCTGGGGAGACCGAAGAGCGGGATGGATTCGAATCCTTGGACAGTGCTTCATGCAAGGGGGATACAGTCCCAAGTCAGTCAGATGCACCGTCTGCATCTCAAGGGCAGCAAACCGAATCTTCCGCCCCGACAGAGATCACGACAGCCTCCTCGTTCTCCCTGAGCGATGTGCCTGCGTATAGCGGTAAGGCATATATCTCAGTCAATGGGAATGTACCTTACTTCACCGCTGCAGAACTGACGACAACATCCTTTGAGACCTACAGTGATCTGGATACTCTCGGTCGCTGCGGAGTGACTTACGCATGCATTGGGCAGGATTTGATGCCTACCAAGGAGCGCGGATCCATCGGCATGGTAAAGCCGACCGGCTGGCACACCGTCCGCTATGATGATTTGGTTGATGGCAAGTACTTATATAACCGCTGCCATCTCATTGGCTATCAGCTGACTGGTGAAAACGCCAATACGCAGAACCTCATCACGGGCACACGGTATCTGAATATTGAGGGAATGTTGCCCTTTGAGAACATGGTTGCCGACTACATCCAGGAGACTGATAACCATGTCCTATATCGCGTGACCCCAATCTTTGAAGGGAATAACCTGCTGGCTAACGGTGTTTTGATGGAAGGCTATTCTGTGGAAGACAAGGGTGCCGGGGTTTCCTACTGCGTCTTTGCCTACAATGTCCAGCCGGGCATTGAGATTGACTATGCCACAGGCGAGAGCAAGCTGGCAGATAGTGCTCAGCAGGAGGAGCAGAAGACGGCTACGGTAACTCCCACACCTTCCCCAGAGCCTGAAAAGCAGGAGCCAGCGACCGGAAGTGAGGCGTCGCAGGCAGATTATATCCTTAATACCAACACGAAGAAGTTCCACTATCCCACCTGTTCCAGCGTGAACGATATGAAGGAAAAGAACAAGCAGGAGTTCTTCGGCACCCGTGATGAGGCCATTTCAAATGGGTATTTTCCCTGTGGCCGTTGCAAGCCTTGACTGGTCGGCCAAGTAGGAAATCTTATTTCTTGTTAAGTGTGGTGAAACGATTGTGGATCACTTGAGGGACTATTCGATTGATTACATCAGAACACGCTGTTTGGATGTAATCAACAATCAATACAAAACCGTAAGTCAGCAAGCCAGAGAGAGAATGGCCTGTCAGTGTCCTTGTTCTGAGCAGAAACACTGCTGCGTTTTCTCCGATACTGCGATAATGATTGCTCAAGAAACTGGCTGTGAGGATGATTGGCAGGAATAATTCAACGAGTTCTCGGAATGTGACAGAATCGGCAGACTGTGATATGATGAGGTTGCTGCTTCAAGCAGCTAGACCAATTTGATAAGCGAGGTAACCTGAATTGAATTTGAAAGAAGTAAGCGAACTGCGCCGCCGTTTTCGTATGGATCGGAATGCTATCAGCCGTATCTATGGCTGTTTTGTCAATAGCAGCCGTGAAATCGTTTCATACATTGATGAATCCATGGGGATTCTCCCGCAGGACGAAGCAGAGAAGTACCTGAACCTGCTGAAGAAGACTCTTTCCGGAAAACTTGGGAAGAACCTGATCGATATTATCTTCTCTACTGAACAGGTAGCTGACAGTGATGAGCATCGCCTTCTCATGGCACTGCGCGACTCGGAACTGAAAGATGGAGAGATCCGTGAGGAGTTCTATCAGAAAATCATCAACTCTCTTGACCTTGGAGACAGCAACTACCTGATCCTCCTGGTATATGACACATACGATGTCCCACACAAGAATAAAAATGACGAGATGGATGCAGATGCATCCGATGCCGTATTCTCCTATGTTGTTTGCTGTGTCTGTCCTGTGAAGGAGCGCAAAGCGGAGTTGGGCTTCTTCCCCGGAGACAATGAGTTCCACAGCTGTGCCGGTCAGATCGTTGCCGCACCGGAACTGGGATTCTTGTTCCCCGCCTTTGATGATCGTGCGGCAAATATCTACAATGCCTTGTTCTATTCCAGAAAGGCAGATGAGATCCACCAGGAAGTCATCGACAGCGTATTTCATACCACAGCTCCCATGTCTGCCGCTGAGCAAAAGGAAGCATTCCAGAATGTTCTCAGCGAAGCTTTGGGTGATGCCTGTAATATGGAACTGGTCCAGTCTATCCATGACAGACTCCGCGACCAGATTGAACAGCATAAGGAGAGCCATGATCCCGAACCGCTGGAACTCTCCGTCAGTGATGCGGCAGAAATCCTGCGCGATAACGGTGTGGAAGAGGAGAAGATCCTTGCGTTCCGTGATAGTTGCGTCACCCAGTTCGGTGATGGAGCAACACTGAACCCGGCCAATCTGATTGATAGCAGCCGCTTTGAAGTTAAGACCGCCGATGCGACAATTTCGGTCGATCCGGAGCATAGCTACTTGGTTGAGGCAAGGATCATTGATGGCCGGAAGTACTTGCTCATTCCCGCAGACGAGGATATTGAAGTCAATGGGTTTGGGGTTCGTGTCAAAGGCGAGTAAACGAAGACCGACTACGGAGGAATAATGATGGAATATAACAAATTGATCGCAGAGATGTCCCTTTCGGATGAGGTGGAGGGCTTCTATGTTTTGAAATCTGCATATCCCAAGACAACCACAACCGGCAAGCCGTTTTTGAGCGCCTCTCTGTCGGATCGATCCGGCTCCATCGAAATAAAAGTATGGGACTATTCTGGCCCCATCTCCTCTGCTGATGAAGGCAATGTTGTGAAGATCCGTGGCACTGTCTCCGAGTTCAGAGGCACCCCGCAGATTACTGCCGATCGGATCCGTTTGGCTGACGACAATGATACTTACGACCTGTCCGCCTTGGTCCCGGTGGCTCCCATTGATGTGGACACTACGATGGCAGAAGTGGAGAGACTGATCAGTTCGATTACGGATGCTGATTACAGGCAGATCTGCAGCACGATGATGGCCCGCCATAAGGAGTCTCTGAAGACGATCCCAGCAGCCAAAAGCGTCCACCACGGCTTTATCTCCGGACTTCTGATGCATACTGCGACCATGATGAAAACGGCTGATTTCCTGGCCGGCCTTTACGGGGATATCATCGATCGCAGCCTGCTACTTGCCGGCACGTTCCTGCATGACTTTGCCAAAGAGAAGGAGTTTACCTTCTCTCAGCTCGGCCTCGTCACGGAGTATTCGGTGAAAGGACAGCTCCTTGGCCATCTCGTAATGGGTGCACAGGAAGTTGCTGCCGTAGCTTCGAAACTGGGGATCCCTGAAGACAAGTCCGTTTTGCTGCAGCACATGATTCTTTCCCATCACGGAGAGCCAGAATTCGGCGCTGCAGTGAAGCCCATCTGTGCGGAGAGCGAGCTGCTCTCCCAGATCGATATGCTTGACAGCCGGATGGAAATCTACCGCGAGACCTTGGCCGGTCTCCAGGTGGGAGAGGTGAGCAGTCGCATCTTCGCGCTGGACAAAAGAGTGTTCAAGCCTCATGAACTGAATGGGTGACGGATATGGCTATTGGAGAGAAATATGCTCCACTTGGAAATTGGCTGAAGGAACACGGAGGAGACTCTGTTAAGCTTACTTTCGATGAGTTGAACCAGATCATCCCAATCCCTACCCACGCATATAAGAACAGACCATCCTGGGCAAATCTCTCAAACCCTGCATCCTTTTGCTCCAGCTGGATCAGTGCGGGATATGTCGTGGATTCCATTAGTTTAGAGGAACAATGGGTCGTATTCAGGAAAGGCGAAGTACAGGGCCACACGCACCATAGTAAGCCGCCCTATTGTGTTGTGGATCAGAAAAAACTTGCTGAAGCCATTCAAGCCGGATACGAGTGCTATGACAGTATGAAGGATGATCCACATCACCGGTATCTCTCTTGGGAGTACTGCCATGAAGCGTTTCGGCTGAATAGGCGCCCGCAGATAGACGCTACGATCGACTATCTCTGCCTGCACTTGGCTTGGTATTTGGCCAGTTGGGGTATGCTTCGAAACTCTTTCCTCATGCAGAAGGATTACAAGATCCATGCGGATGTTGTCCGTTTGATTTATCAGCCGGAGTGGGATGATCTCTGGGACCTTTCTCCCGAGAAACTCTCGCAGGAGTATTATGCTGACCGCATCATGAAACTTAGCGAGAGCATTACAGAAGCTTATGTGGCGTCCGGTGCCGGCATCCCAACGGATACCTTGCTTACCAAGATCTTGCTGGGTACTGTGGGCTGCGTACCCGCCTATGATCGGTATTTCAAAAAGGCTCTTGCTGATACCGGTGCAGCACCCCAAGTATTCAGTGCGAAATCCATCCGAACCCTTGGCAACCTGTATCTTGACCATGAGGATGAGTTTGAAAAGCTCCGGAAACATTGCGGCAGCCGAATTGAGTATCCGGCAGCCAAAATCCTGGACATGTGCTTTTTTGAGTATGGCTTCCAGAGAGACGCGAGCAGCCAAGAAGACAGCGATTAGATTATTCTGTGAGGAGGGATCACTTTGGAATATGCTTTGACAGCGGATCATCACCGCGTTCACGCATTCGATGCGGAGAAGGGGCAAGAGTATTACTGTCCTGTGTGCGGCAACCAGGTGATTCCTCGCCAGGGCGAAGTCAATTCGTGGCACTTCGCTCATGTGACCTCGTGTATGGATGACTGGAAATACGATATGTCTGAATGGCACCGAGGATGGCAATCGCGTTTTCCCGAAAATGTTCGTGAGATTGTCGTGGAACACAGGGGCGAATGCCATCGTGCAGACATCTTGATGGGCGGCTATGTCATTGAGTTTCAGCACAGTCCGATTTCTGCCGGTGAATTTGAACTGCACAATAAGTTCTACACGAGGGCCGGCTATAAGGTGATTTGGGTGTTCGATGAGACCTACGCCTTTGGGAATGAGTATATCTCCAGCAGCCTGGATGATGAGAACAAGTTTGTGTGGAAGTGGCCGAATCGCGCGCTCGCTTCAGTTGTTCCTCAGCGATCCACAGATATAGCAGTCGTTCTGCAGCTCACCGAAGACCATGATGACGACGGTTGCGAATGGCTCGTGAAGGTGGAGTGGGCGATCGTAGACGATGACGGGTATGCCGACTATCGCCGATTCTTCATTGATGATGGTTTTGCGCCAGATCTTTTTACTGAAGACGGCCTACAAAACATTCTGTTGAGCAAGCGGAAGCGGTTTGATGCCTTCCTCCGTGATAACCAACCCTATGCGCCGAAGTGCAGCCGAATCAAGGGTAATCCACGGGACTGGTACATATGCCCGAAAACGCACGATTGGCATAACAACCAATGCCGGGAATGTCAGAACAATTTAATCAACGAGTTCCGGACAGGAACGGATTATAGGCAAGGAGGTTTGTTCTTCTACTGTGCTTATCCTCGCATTATCCATGAAGCGGATAAGTATGGAGAGGTGCATCTCCCATCCATTCGATTTTAAGGAGGACTCCGACATGAAAAAGGAATATGACACCAGCGTGAAAGAGGCCATTGAACGAGTCATGAGCGTATTCTCCGAGTACATCAAAACAACTCCATACTTCGATATTGTATGGTCTGGTAAGGTCGGGTATATCTACATCAGCATCGATAGTTGCCGTGGTACTGTCGGCGACATGGACTGCCTTGTAATTGATAGCCCCGAAGAGCTTCTGGATAAGCTGCTGTATGAAATGGCAGTGGATATCATGGAGGAAGGTGGGCACGACCTAAACCCGGTAGAAGCGTCAGCATTGGAGCGTGCTGAGGTAGAACGGCGCCTTAATGTCTATCTGGAGCAGTTGCCTGAATACCAAGACCGTATCAGTTTTGTATTCGAACGCAAGTGATCTTCAAAGATAATCTCGGTAGAATATAGCGAGGTGCATATGGCAAAGAACATCAGCGCTTTCCATATTCAACGAGCAAAGGCCTTGTTTGCTGCGACAAAGCAGTTTCTGGGATAATTCTTATAAGAAAGCTGCGGGAAGTGCACTAAAGAAGGTAATACGATATGTCACAAAAATAGGTTATCCATTTGTCTGCAGTTTTGCTGGTGATGACATTATTGAGCTGGATTCTACAACAGATGAAATCAAGATGCCACCCTTTCGGATGGCATCTTTTTTATCACCTTTAATCAGCGCAAGCCGGTTTAATCTTTTAGCTCAAACCCGAAAGAGAGCGCATCACCAAGTCGATGTCTTTGTTTTCAAGTTCCTGAATGATGTGCAGATAGGTTTTTTGCGTAGTGGTCATACTTGAATGTCCAAGACGGCGGGCAACGCTCGCAATGGAAACGCCCGTAAATAACAGCAAAGAGGCGTGTGTATGCCGTAATCCGTGGATAGAGATGACAGGGATGTTACAGGCTTTGCAATGCCTGCCGAGAATGTCGTTCACCGTCGAATTATAGACAGTGGAATTGACAAAGATGGGCTTATCTTCGGGAAGGTGCTTTACCAATTCAGAAAATTGAATGACGGTTTGCCAGTCAATTTGAATTTTCCGCACAGACGACTTATTTTTCGTAGGCTGGAAGCCGCCCTTTCCCTTGTAGTCCCAAGTCTTGCTTATGGACAGTGTTTGATGGGCAAAGTCGAAGTCTTTCGGGGTAAGAGCCAGTGCTTCAGAAAAGCGCATCCCCGTCTTTGCTACCAACAGGATAAAGTAGTCCCAATTCACCTTATCCTTCAGGTCAAGCGAGATCAGCAGCGTGTGTAGCTCAAACTGATTGAGATACTTAATTTTCTTAGCAACCGGTGGCTTCCCCTTGATGATTGCCTTGCGAGTAGGATCTCTTTCAATCAAGCCCTCATCAACGGCGTCAAGTATAGCGCCCTTGAGCTGGTGGTGGAAATCCATTGTTGTTTGGCGCTCGTGGAACTCAGCATAGTCGTTCAACAGCTGCTGATAAGCGATCCGGTTCATATCACATACTCTCAGGTTCGGGACGAGCTTAACGAGCCATTTCTGCGTCATCAGGTACTTATCCATCGTCACCTTTCTGATTGCGCCCTTCTTATACACCGTAATCCATTTTGCATAATATTCACAGAACAAGTCTGTTCGTTTGGTTTCTGTTAGCATCAGAAGTCCTCCATTTCATTAAAAATGGCTTACGCTGATGAAGGGTGATAAGGTTGTCGAGATAGCCAAAGAACATCCCGATTGCATCCTGCTCAGACTTTTTTACAGGGATAGGCACATTGAAATTTGCAAGATTACCTCGGCTGATGCGCTGTCTTGTTCCGCCTGCCAGACATGTATTAACATCATCAAAATATGCTTGTGACGATAAATACTGAACCAAGAACTTGTTGCTCATATCAGGTGCAGTTCTGACGATCGTACAGTCAACTGCCGTAATCATTTTTGTGCCTAAAAGCGGCACAATACAAGCTCTGCCGGCTGGTTCAGGCAATCTCGAAATAAGGATGTCACCGGGTAGCACTTCTTCGCAGTGGAGCCGATCAAAAGTGTCCTCAGATATCCATTTTTTGTTATTAGTCTTGTCCAAATATTCTGCTACACCAACATTGCCAGTTTGAACTAAACGCACACCGAAATCGCTCTGATCTTTTGATTCGATCCAGTCGCCATCTGTGAACTTCTCACATAAAGATGCTAACTTACGCTGTTCCCAAGAAGAAGTAATTCGCTTTTTGTTTACGGTCGAGATAAGCCTACCCGCCCTTCCAGTAAAGAAAATGCACTTACGCTGATGAAGGGTGATAAGGCTATCGAGTGCCGTAAAGTATGTACCAATAGCAGCCTGCTCACTAATGTTTGACGGGATGGAGAACACCGTTTTGGACACCAATTTCCAATCTGCCCTCGGCATTTTCGTCCCGGTCGATTGATTAGCTACTTCATCGAATTGCCGGCTCTGAATCAATCGATATAGAAAGCTGCTATCAGCATTTTGAGGCTGCAATACCCAAAAATCGCCCACAGCAAGCCCATCAAATGTGGGCAAAAGCCAGTTTTGCAAGTATGGGCGGAGTTTTCCGTAAAGGACATCACCTTGATGAAATACGATGCCTGATTTGCTACTTTGCTTGGCGTAGATGTCTTTGTTGAGCCGACCTGTACCTGACACTATATCCTCATATTCAACTCTTGGAAGGGTATCATCGGAGCATATTACCGATGATCGCACAGCGATTTCTTCAAACTTACGCTGTTCCCAAGAGAATGTATAAAAAGGGGGTGTCAGTTGGACAATCAGAGAAATATCCGGAGGTGACTGCAAAAATGGCTGTCGTTGATGAAGGGTGATAAGGTTGTCAAGCTGCTGAAAAAACTCTCCAACTTTTGCTTGTTCTATCTGATTGGGAAGCGAAATGGGAGTCTTTTTCCCACTTTCAATGGTATAAGTTCCAACAGTACCGATACCAGCTGATTCATTTATGAAGCCTTGAATCTGCTCCGCCGAGAACGAATAAAAGAGGAACTTGCCATCTATTTTATCTAAGTTTTGGAACCATATAATATTACCGTCTTTGAAATACAAAGGCTCCAAATTTCTCACTAAATAAGGCACTCCGATAGTACCAACACCCGTCACAAGCAAATCTGAAACACCGACTTTTCCCGACAATGTACTGTATTCTTCGTACTTCTCTTTTGAAATATAGAGATAGTCATCCGGCTCTTCATTCTTTGCAGCAGCAACAATATCTCTTGCTCTAAGGAACCTTACTCCACTGTCTGTCCAGTCTGATTGATGGATGCGCTTAACAGATGTAACATTCATCATATCACCGAGCTTACGCTGTTCCCAAGCTATTCGGTTACTGTCGAGCTTACACAGGTGTGAAATATCGGAATTAAGTTTGATATTTCGGGATTTATAGTTGCTATTTCGGGATTATATGCTATAATATAAAATGTGTTTTAGTACTTACTCGCGGACCGAGAGAAAGGAATGATATGATGGCTGTAAGCTATAAAAAACTCTGGCACATTCTGCTTGATCGAGATATGAAGAAAAGAGATTTGCAGGAAGCTGCAGGGCTCACAAAATACGCAATGAATAAGCTTAGTCGTGATGAAAATGTCAGCACTGAAGTGTTGGGAAAAATCTGCTCTGCTTTGAATTGTACAACTGACGATATTATGGAGTTTGTTTCTGACGAAAAGTAAGTCCGTTTTATGGGACACTAGTTGTGTGTATCATGATAGGGGGTAGTACGTTGCCCTTAGAAAAAGAAAAAGGATGGGGTCACAGAATGAATAAGCAACAACTTGCTCAGAAAATATGGGCTTCCGCAAATCAAATGCGTTCCAAAATTGAAGCAAATGAATATAAGGATTACATACTAGGCTTTATTTTTTACAAGTATCTTTCCGATAAGGAAGTTAAGTTCTTGAAGGAGAACGACTATGATAATGAACTCCTGAAAACCGTATCGGAGGAAGATGCCGAAACAGTTGAATGGATCCAAAAAAACATAGGCTACTTTATTGCCTATAAGGATCTTTTCTCCACTTGGCTCACGATGGGTAAGGACTTTGATGTTTCAAATGTCCGTGATGCTCTTTCTGCATTTAGCCGACTAATTTCTAGTTCGCATAAAAGGGTATTTGAAAAAGTATTTGATACCCTGCAAACAGGCCTTTCCAAACTTGGCGATAGCTCCGGTTCACAAACGAAAGCAATTAGTGGGCTGCTGACGCTGATAAAAGATATTCCTATGGATGGCAAGCAGGACTACGATGTTCTCGGTTTCATCTACGAATATCTTATCAGTAACTTTGCAGCAAATGCTGGAAAGAAAGCTGGCGAGTTCTACACCCCGCACGAGGTATCGCTTCTGATGTCCGAGATCGTTGCGAGTCATTTGAAGGGTAAAAGTGAAATCAAAATCTACGACCCGACAAGCGGTTCGGGCTCACTGCTTATCAATATTGGTCAAAGCGTTGCGAAGTATATGAGCGACGACAACAATATTCAGTATTACGCTCAGGAGTTGAAAGAGAATACTTATAACCTGACCCGAATGAATTTGGTTATGAGAGGCATTGATCCCGCTAACATTATCACTCGTAACGGCGATACTCTCGAGGAGGATTGGCCGTACTTTGATGAAAATGATCCGGTCAATACCTATAACCCTCTCTATGTGGATGCGGTCGTGTCCAATCCGCCGTATTCGCAGGCTTGGGATCCGTCTAATAAAGAGGGAGATCCTCGTTATGCTCGTTTTGGACTTGCTCCCAAAGGAAAAGCCGACTATGCTTTCCTACTTCACGACCTGTTCCATATCAAACCGGACGGCATTATGACAATTGTTCTTCCCCACGGCGTACTGTTCCGTGGCGGTGAGGAAGGTGAAATCAGAAAAAACCTGATCGAGAATAACCATATCGACGCCATTATCGGGCTGCCTGCAAATATCTTCTTCGGGACAGGGATCCCCACCATTATTATGGTGCTGCGCCAAAAGCGTGAGAACACCGATGTTCTTATCATCGACGCATCCAAGGGATTTATCAAAGAGGGTAAAAATAACAAGCTCCGTGCGTCTGACATTAAACGCATAGCAGACACCTTTATCAAGCGTGAAAGCGTCCCGAAGTTTTCACGAGTTGTCAGTCGTGAAGAAATTCGCAGCAATGATTATAACCTGAACATTCCTCGCTATGTGGACTCATCTGAAGCAGCCGAGCATTGGGATGTCTATGCGTCTATGTTTGGCGGTATCCCGACGGCAGAAATTGAAGAGCTGGGCGAATTTTGGACGGCGTTCCCGGCACTGAAAAAGGCTCTGTTTACAGAGAGTGGCATCCCCTATGTGAATGTGTCTGTCGATGACATTAAGAGTGCCATCAAGAGCCACCCCGATGTGGTCGGATTTGAGGATGCTTTTAATGCCGCCTTTTCTACTTTCCCGGCGTTCCTGAAAGAAGAACTCATCGACCGGATGGAAAGCATTGAAATCTCTAAGGCTGAAACCGTTCTGAGCGCTGATATTTTTGAGCGTCTGAAGGATATTCCGCTTATCGACAAATATGCGGCGTTCCAACTCCTTGACGACGATTGGACTGGGATTTCTATTGATCTTGAGGTCTTGCAGACCGAGGGCTTTTCTGCGACAAAGGAAGTCGATCCGAACCTTGTCATCAAGAAAAAGGATGGCAAAGATCAAGAGGTGCAAGAAGGCTGGGTAGGTCACATTATCCCGTTTGACTTGGTACAGGCGACTTTGCTCTCCGCAGAAACGGATGAGCTCCACGGTTTGGAAAGCCGTTTGGCGGAAATCCCGTCTGAATATGAGTCCATCCTTGATGAAATGACAGAGGAGGATAAAGAGAGCTGCAACGATGTTCTCACCGAGGAAGGCGATGCTTTCGTTCCGAAAGAAGTATCCAAAAAGATTAAGGAACTGAAGAAAGACCGTTCTCCTGAAAGCGTTGCGCTTCGTACACTCTTAGAAAAGGTAGAGTCTTTGGTCAAGAGCGAGAAAGAAATCAAGGCGGAGATCAAGGCAAAGAGTGCTGCGTTGCAGGCAAAAACAAAGGATACGATTGAAAGACTGAGCGACGAGCAGGCTTTGGATCTGCTCGAAAAGAAGTGGATTGCTCCTCTCATTGAGAGCATTCACAAACTGCCTGATACCGTAATCGACAGCTTGGTGAGCAAAATTCAAGCCCTTCAAAACAAGTATGCTACAACTTTCTTCGAGGTCGAACAGCAGATCAGCGAAACCGAAGCAACGCTTTCGGGAATGATCGATGACCTTGAGGGTAATGAGTATGATATGCTGGGACTTAATGAGTTGAAGAAATTGCTGGGAGGTAGTGCAGAATGACGAAAAAATCAGATGCTCCCGCAATTCGCTTCAAAGGATTCTCAGACGCTTGGGAACAGCGTAAGTTTGATGAAGTGTTTGATTGCACTGTCCCGAATAACACACTTTCCCGTGCCGAACTGAGTTATGATGAAGGAACTGTCCTGAATGTTCATTATGGTGATGTGCTGATAAAGTATGGCTCTGTGCTGGATGTTCAAAAGGATGATATTCCTCGCATCCCGCATAGATGCCGAGAGGATTTCAATGGGGCTTTATTGCAGGATGGTGATGTTATTATCGCTGATACCGCAGAAGATGAAACGACCGGAAAAGCCTGTGAAATAGGTAATTTGCAAGGGAGTGCCATAGTATCGGGGTTACATACAATGGTGTGCCGCCCTCGGAACAGAATGGCATTGGGGTACCTCGGTTACTACCTCAATTCCAATGCTTACCACCATCAGCTTCTTCCTCTAATGCAGGGCATAAAAGTGCTCTCTTTAAGCCGCAGCAACATTCAAAAAACAAGCGTGAGTTACCCAATAGCAGTGAAGGAGCAGCAACTCATTGCCTACTACTTCAGCCAACTCGACAACCTTATCACCCTTCATCAGCGTAAGTTTGAAAAGTTGACGAATGTGAAAAAGTCTATGCTCGAAAAGATGTTCCCGCAAAATGGCAGCAGTTACCCCGAAATTCGCTTTAAGGGATTTACTGACCCTTGGGAACAGCGTAAGCTATCCGAAATTACAGATAAAGTCACGGAGAAAAATGCCGGACTACAATATGTAGAAACATTTACAAACTCTGCTGAGTTCGGAATTATAAGTCAAAGAGATTTCTTTGATCACGATATAGCAAAGCTGGGCAGCTTGGATGGGTACTACATTGTAAAAACCGAGGACTTTGTTTATAACCCTCGTATCTCTACTTCCGCACCAGTTGGACCGATAAACCGCAATAAACTTGGAAGAACGGGCGTAATGTCACCGTTATATACCGTCTTTCGCCCGCACGATATTGACACGACTTATTTGGAGTACTTTTTCAAGTGCGGCTATTGGCATTCTTTTATGAATTTCAATGGTGATTCCGGCGCAAGGTCTGACAGGTTCTCGATTAGAGACAATGTGTTTTTTCAAATGCCTATACCTATACCAAATATAGATGAGCAGAGAAAAATTGGCGAGCTACTAACTTGCCTTGACAACCTTATCACCCTTCATCAGCGTGAGTTGGAAAAGCTCCAAAATATCAAGAAATCTATGCTTGAAAAGATGTTCGTGTGACATCAATTTCGCAGGAAGGAGGAAATCGAATGACATTCCAAAAAGAAGCGGACTTTGAGGAAGCCCTGATTAAAGTCTTGGCGGATAAAGGATGGGAAAAAGAAGTCATCAAGAACCCGACCGAGCAAGACCTCATCCGAAATTGGGCAAAGATCCTGTTTGATAACAACCGTGGAATTGACCGCTTGAATAACTATCCTCTTACGGATGGCGAAATGCAGCAGATCATCGAACAGATCACGGAACTTAGAACACCGTTAAAACTCAATGGCTTTATCAACGGAAAAACTGTGTCCATCAAGCGTGATAACCCTGATGATAAGCTCCATTTCGGCACTGAAATCAGCTTGAAAATATATGACCGCAGGGAAATCGCCGCTGGACAGAGCCGGTATCAGATCGTACAACAACCAGTTTTTCCGAGCAAGTCAAAAATGCTGAATGACCGTCGTGGTGATTTGATGCTGCTTATCAACGGTATGCCTGTCATACATATCGAACTGAAGCGCAGCGGTGTCCCCGTCAGTCAAGCATATAATCAGATTGAGAAATACTCATATGAGGGCGTTTTTACCGGATTGTTCTCGCTCGTTCAGGTGTTTGTAGCAATGAACCCTGAAGAAACTCGTTATTTTGCGAATCCCGGACCTGACGGAAAGTTCAATACTGATTACTATTTCCATTGGGCTGACTTCAATAATGAGCCTATCAACGATTGGAAAGCTATCGCCTCCTCGCTGCTGTCCATCCCTATGGCGCACCAGCTCATTGGTTTTTATACTGTTGCCGACAATGCTGACGGTGTTCTGAAGGTAATGCGAAGCTACCAGTATTACGCAGCCAGCGCAATTTCCGATGTTGTGTCTAAAACGAAGTGGGATAGCGGTAAGCAGCGTGGCGGCTACATTTGGCATACCACCGGCTCAGGTAAGACGATGACGAGCTTTAAGTCGGCTCAGTTGATTGCAAACTCCAATGATGCTGATAAGGTTATTTTCCTTACCGACCGTATTGAGTTAGGAACGCAGTCGCTCAAGGAATATCGGGCATTTGCGGACGAGAACGAAACCGTGCAGGCAACAGAGAACACATATGTCCTTTTGACTAAGCTGAAAAGCAACGCAACGGCAGATACCCTAATTGTTACCTCTATTCAGAAGATGAGCAATATCCGAGATGAGGACGGAGGACTTAATGCAAGCGACATTGAAATAATCAACGGCAAACGGCTTGTTTTTATTGTTGACGAGGCTCATCGTTCAACTTTTGGAGATATGCTATCCATCATCAAGGAAACATTTCCCAATGCCATCTTCTTTGGCTTTACCGGCACACCGGTGTTTGAGGAGAATGCAAAGAAAAACAATGCCCAAACAGATGTTTTTGGCAATGAACTCCATAGATATAGCATTGCTGATGGTATCAGGGATAAGAATGTGCTTGGATTTGATCCTTATAAAGTCCTGACTTTCCGTGATAAGGATGTCCGCAAGGTGGTTGCCTTGGAAAAAGCAAAAGCAGCAACCGAAGAAGAAGCAATCAGCGATCCCAAAAAGGCAAAAATATTCTATGAGTATATGGACTCCTCCACCGTCAAGATGGCGGGCTTCTTGGGCGATGACGGAAAGTGGGTCAAGGGCATTGAAGATTATCTTCCAAAAACTCAGTACCTTTCCTCGGAGCATCAAAGCAAGGTTGTTGAGGATATTCAAGAAAACTGGCTTACTTTGAGTCACAACGGGAAATTCCACGCAATCTTTGCAACGAGCAGCATCCCCGAAGCAATAGACTACTATCGACTGTTGAAGGCTGCAATGCCGAAACTTAGGATCAGTTGCCTTTTTGACCCCAATATCAGCAATGAAGATGGTGACTACAAAGAATACAGAGGGCAGCCGATTGCTTTCTATAAAGAGCAAGGCTTAATCGAAATCCTTACTGACTATAATACGATGTTTGGTCAGGATTTTTCGATTGCTACACACGCTCGCTTCAAAAAAGACCTTTCTCTACGCCTTGCCCACAAAGAGCAATATAAGCGGGTCGAAAGAGAGCCTGAGAAGCAGCTCGACCTCCTGATTGTAGTGGATCAGATGCTTACCGGCTTTGACTCTAAGTGGGTCAACACGCTGTATATGGACAAGATACTGGAGTATGAGAACATCATTCAGGCATTTTCCAGAACCAACAGACTTTTCGGACCCGATAAGCCTTTTGGCATCATCAGATATTATCGCAAGCCGCATACGATGGAGCAGAATGTGAGCAAAGCTGTTAAGCTCTATTCCGGCGATAGACCGATAGGTCTGTTCGTTGAAAAACTGTCTTACAACCTCGGAAAGCTCAACGCTGTGTTTGATGATATTGCCTATTTGTTCAAGAATGCTGGTATCCCTGACTTTGAAAAGTTGCCTGCGGACGGAACCGTAAGAGCTAAGTTCGCCTCGCTGTTTAGAGATTTCAACGGATACCTTGAAGCTGCTAAAATCCAAGGATTTAGGTGGGACAAACACACCTACTCATTCAAGGACGAGGAAAGTGGAAATTCGATTGAAATTACAATGGAGTTCGATGAGAACGCATTTTTGATTTTAGCACAGCGTTATAAAGAGCTTTCCGCTGCTTCTTCCGATGATCCCGGATCACAAGACATAGATATACCATACGATCTTGTTGGATACCTGACTGAAATTGACACAGGGGTTATCGATGCCGATTATATGAACAGTCGCTTCGATAAGTACCTCAAATTGATTCGACAGGAAGGTTCGTCCGAGGAATCTATTGAGCAAGCAAAGGCAGAACTTCACAAAACTTTTGCTGCCCTAACGCAAGAGGAGCAGAAATACGCAAACATCTTTCTGCACGACATTGAGCGAGGCGATGTCATTGCCGAGGACGGAAAAACGCTTCGTGACTACATCACGGAGTATCAGTTTAGAGCAAAAGATGACCAAATTCATCGTTTTGCGACTATCTTCGGTCTTGATGAGGATAAACTCAGGAATATGATGGGGCTTAACTTGAATGAAGCGACTATCAATGAGTTTGGCAGGTTTGACGAGCTGAAAAAGAGCGTTGATAAGACCAAAGCAAAAGCGTTCTTTGAAGCATATGAACAAACCAAGTTGATTCCGCCCAAGGTCAATATGAAAACGGATCAGCTTTTGCGGCAGTTTATTCTTACCGGTGGATTTGAGGTTGATATGCCGTAATGAGTGCCATCACCGCTAAAGCAAGCCGAAAAATGAAAAAATATGCGGTCTTAACAAGAGAGCCAAGGTGTTTCCTTGGCTCTTTTGATTTTTCTTGGGAACAGCGTAAGTTGGGAGATATTGCTGACATTGTGGGTGGTGGAACCCCAAGTACAGGAAATCAGAGCTATTGGGACGGTGATATTGATTGGTATGCACCTGCTGAAATTGCGGATCAAATCTATGCAAATTCGAGTCAGAAAAAGATAACCGGCTTGGGTTATGAGAATAGTTCAGCCAAAATGCTTCCTCCCGGTACAGTCCTGTTTACATCTCGTGCAGGGATCGGGAAAACAGCCATTTTAACCCGAAAAGGCTGTACTAATCAGGGATTTCAGTCCATTGTCCCACATCGTGGAGAGCTTGACTCTTACTTCATTTTTTCTCGAACCGAAGAATTAAAACGATATGGAGAGCTTGTTGGGGCTGGATCAACTTTCGTCGAGGTTTCGGGAAAGCAAATGGCTGTAATGGAGCTGATGATGCCGCCAACGATGCGAGAACAACAGACTATTGGAGGTTTCTTTCAGCAGCTCGACCACCTTATCACCCTTCATCAGCGTGAGTGCATTTCTTTTACCGCAAGGGCGGGCAGG
>OIDD01000500.1_pt1 | contig 21583 bp, 18 predicted proteins | sample 1606751 | NCBI WGS metagenome assembly OIDD01 (sample SAMEA3882544, study PRJEB24775) | human gut metagenome | biome: human-associated habitat; feature: intestine environment; material: feces | place: Netherlands | collected 2009/2010
GAAAATACGAACGCCAATATTCAGGGGTTGATTGACGAGCAACGCAACGCGACGGGCATCGTTCCGGGGAGTCGCCATCTGGTCCTCGAACGGTGCCGTGATGAAATTGGCGACTGGCGTATTATTTTGCACTCTCCCTATGGAAGACGGGTGCATGAACCCTGGGCGCTGGCGATTACCGGGCGAATACATGCCCTATGGGGCGCTGACGCGTCTGTGGTCGCCAGTGATGACGGCATTGTTGCGCGCATTCCTGACACTGATGGTAAATTGCCCGACGCCGCGATTTTTTTGTTTGAACCAGAAAAGTTGCTGCAAATTGTCCGCGAGGCGGTAGGCAGCTCGGCACTTTTCGCCGCCCGTTTTCGCGAATGCGCCGCGCGGGCATTATTAATGCCGGGGCGCACTCCGGGCCATCGCACCCCGCTTTGGCAACAACGGCTGCGCGCCAGTCAGTTGCTGGAAATCGCTCAGGGATATCCGGATTTTCCGGTCATTCTCGAAACCCTGCGCGAATGTCTGCAAGATGTTTATGATCTTCCCGCACTGGAACGTTTGATGCGTCGCCTGAACGGTGGCGAAATTCAAATATCCGATGTAACGACCACTACGCCCTCGCCTTTCGCCACAAGTTTATTGTTCGGCTATGTCGCGGAATTTATGTACCAGAGCGACGCCCCGCTGGCAGAGCGCCGGGCATCCGTACTGTCGCTGGACAGCGAGTTACTGCGCAATCTACTCGGACAGGTCGATCCGGGGGAATTACTCGACCCGCAGGTCATTCGCCAGGTGGAAGAAGAGTTGCAACGACTGGCTCCTGGCAGAAGAGCGAAAGGTGAAGAAGGATTGTTCGACCTGCTGCGCGAACTGGGGCCAATGACCGTTGAAGACCTGGCGCAACGGCATACAGGCAGCAGTGAAGAGGTTGCGTCGTATCTGGAAAATCTTCTTGCAGTAAAACGAATCTTCCCAGCGATGATTAGCGGACAGGAGCGTCTTGCCTGTATGGATGATGCCGCCAGGCTGCGTGATGCCCTCGGCGTACGACTACCAGAGTCATTGCCAGAGATTTATTTACATAGAGTCAGTTACCCGCTTCGCGACCTCTTTCTGCGCTATCTCCGGGCTCATGCTCTGGTCACGGCTGAACAACTGGCTCATGAGTTTAGTCTCGGTATTGCCATTGTCGAAGAGCAGCTTCAGCAACTGCGTGAACAGGGTCTGGTGATGAATCTGCAACAAGACATCTGGGTGAGCGATGAAGTATTTCGTCGTCTGCGTTTGCGCTCGCTGCAAGCCGCCAGAGAAGCGACGCGTCCCGTTGCAGCCACGACCTATGCGCGATTGCTGCTGGAACGTCAGGGCGTATTACCCGCCACCGATGGTAGCCCGGCGCTCTTTGCCTCAACATCGCCAGGCGTTTATGAGGGCGTAGATGGCGTGATGCGGGTGATCGAACAGCTTGCCGGAGTCGGTTTACCCGCCTCACTCTGGGAAAGCCAGATCCTGCCTGCCCGCGTACGCGACTATTCGTCAGAAATGCTCGATGAATTACTGGCAACCGGTGCAGTTATCTGGTCGGGGCAAAAAAAACTGGGTGAAGATGACGGCCTGGTGGCACTGCATCTACAGGAATATGCTGCAGAATCGTTCACTCCCGCCGAAGCGGATCAGGCGAATCGTTCGGCGCTGCAACAAGCGATAGTCGCTGTTCTGGCTGACGGAGGAGCCTGGTTTGCACAACAAATCAGCCAACGGATACGCGACAAAATCGGCGAATCGGTTGATCTCTCTGCCCTGCAAGAGGCGTTATGGGCGCTGGTCTGGCAAGGCGTCATCACCAGCGACATTTGGGCACCGTTACGCGCCCTCACCCGCAGCAGTTCCAACGCACGCACCTCAACTCGCCGCAGTCACCGGGCTCGTCGTGGACGTCCTGTCTATGCGCAACCCGTCTCGCCGCTGGTATCTTACAACACACCAAATCTGGCTGGACGCTGGTCGTTATTGCAGGTGGAGCCACTAAACGATACCGAAAGGATGCTGGCGCTGGCGGAAAATATGCTCGACCGCTACGGCATCATCAGTCGTCAGGCGGTGATAGCCGAAAATATCCCTGGCGGGTTTCCATCGATGCAAACGCTTTGTCGAAGTATGGAAGACTCCGGGCGAATTATGCGAGGTCGTTTTGTAGAAGGTCTGGGTGGCGCGCAATTCGCTGAACGTCTGACTATTGACCGATTGCGCGATCTGGCGACACAAGCCACGCAAACGCGCCACTATACACCAGTGGCGCTCTCTGCCAACGATCCGGCTAATGTGTGGGGAAATCTTCTGCCCTGGCCTGCACATCCGGCAACGCTGGTTCCAACGCGTCGGGCGGGTGCGCTGGTGGTCGTTTCTGGCGGCAAATTGTTACTCTATCTGGCGCAAGGTGGCAAAAAAATGCTGGTCTGGCAGGAAAAAGAGGAATTACTCGCCCCAGAGGTTTTCCACGCGCTGACTACCGCACTGCGTCGCGAACCACGGCTGCGCTTTACGCTAACAGAAGTGAATGATCTACCGGTCCGGCAAACGCCGATGTTTACGCTGCTGCGTGAGGCGGGATTTTCAAGTTCGCCACAAGGGCTGGATTGGGGATAGAGAAAGGACTGACGGATGCCCGTTCGCATCCGTCAGTATTGCAGGACGGATTATTCCGCGTCCGGCTCTTCAGACTTGTATTTAGCGGCAGTTTCTTTGATCAGCTGCTGCAGTTCGCCACGCTGATACATTTCGATCACGATATCACAACCGCCGACCAGCTCGCCGTCAACCCACAGTTGCGGGAAGGTCGGCCAGTTAGCATATTTCGGCAGTTCCGCACGAATGTCCGGATTCTGCAGAATATCAACATAGGCAAAACGTTCGCCACATGCGGCAAGCGCCTGGACTGCCTGGGCAGAGAAACCGCAGCTCGGCAGTTTCGGTGAACCTTTCATGTACAGCAGGATCGGGTTTTCAGCAATCTGGCGTTGGATTTTTTCGATAGTGGTGCTCATTGTCTTGCTTCCTCAAACTTCTTTACGGCAGTAATCTGACATTGTAGCGGGTCAGTGCGGCATCGGAAAATAACATTTTCATCACGCTTTTGCTATTTTATCCCTTTGCTCTATTTGTTGCATTTTAAATATTCGTTTCTTCTCTGATGCGCGGCAAACTGGCGTATTTATAACCATTTTTAGCTTTCACTGCTGCATTTTTTTGCGCTCGCCAACGAAACGTATTTTTTAACAATAAAAGCTATTAACTTTCTCTTCTTCTATGCATTAGAATCATCAAGTTTTGTAAATCAGACGCAGGCATGATAGACCTGCCTTAACAGAGGGACGCTCAGTGGCGCGGATAAACCGTATTTCGATCACGCTCTGTGCTTTACTTTTTACCACCCTGCCTTTAACGCCTATGGCCCATGCTTCAAAGCAAGCCAGGGAGAGTTCTGCTACCACTCATATCACCAAAAAAGCAGATAAAAAGAAAAGCACGGCAACCACCAAAAAGACCCAGAAAACAGCGAAAAAAGCCGCCAGTAAAAGTACGACCAAAAGCAAAACCGCTTCTTCCGTTAAAAAATCTTCCATTACCGCTTCTAAAAACGCCAAAACTCGCAGCAAACACGCCGTCAATAAAACGGCCTCAGCCAGCTTTACCGAAAAGTGTACCAAACGTAAGGGCTATAAATCGCATTGTGTGAAAGTCAAAAATGCCGCGTCAGGAACTCTTGCCGACGCGCACAAAGCGAAGGTGCAAAAAGCTACGAAAGTGGCAATGAATAAACTGATGCAGCAAATTGGTAAGCCATATCGTTGGGGTGGCAGCTCACCGCGTACCGGTTTTGATTGCAGCGGCCTGGTTTATTACGCTTATAAAGATTTGGTGAAAATTCGTATTCCGCGTACGGCGAATGAAATGTATCACCTGCGTGATGCAGCGCCAATCGAACGTAGTGAACTGAAAAACGGCGACCTGGTCTTTTTCCGTACTCAGGGACGCGGCACAGCCGATCATGTCGGCGTGTATGTCGGCAACGGCAAATTTATTCAGTCACCGCGCACAGGTCAGGAAATTCAAATCACTTCTCTCAGTGAAGACTACTGGCAGCGCCACTATGTTGGCGCTCGTCGGGTAATGACCCCAAAAACACTTCGCTAAAACTTTACCCTGTTGTTACGGCAACAGGGTAAGTTCATCTTTTGTCTCACCTTTTAATTTGCTACCCTATCCATACGCACAATAAGGCTATTGTACGTATGCAAATTAATAATAAAGGAGAGTAGCAATGTCATTCGAATTACCTGCACTACCATATGCTAAAGATGCTCTGGCACCGCACATTTCTGCGGAAACTATCGAGTATCACTACGGCAAGCATCATCAGACTTATGTCACTAACCTGAACAACCTGATTAAAGGTACCGCGTTTGAAGGTAAATCACTGGAAGAGATTATTCGCAGCTCTGAAGGTGGCGTATTCAACAACGCAGCTCAGGTCTGGAACCATACTTTCTACTGGAACTGCCTGGCACCGAACGCCGGTGGCGAACCGACTGGAAAAGTCGCTGAAGCTATCGCCGCATCTTTTGGCAGCTTTGCCGATTTCAAAGCGCAGTTTACTGATGCAGCGATCAAAAACTTTGGTTCTGGCTGGACCTGGCTGGTGAAAAACAGCGATGGCAAACTGGCTATCGTTTCAACCTCTAACGCGGGTACTCCGCTGACCACCGATGCGACTCCGCTGCTGACCGTTGATGTCTGGGAACACGCTTATTACATCGACTATCGCAATGCACGTCCTGGCTATCTGGAGCACTTCTGGGCGCTGGTGAACTGGGAATTCGTAGCGAAAAATCTCGCTGCATAATAACTGATGGCAAATGCAGCATTGCCTGATGCGCTTCGCTTACCATGCCAACGCGGATGAGGCGTTAACAGCGCATTCGGCAAGATAAATCGCACGTTGTCAGCAACTGTAACGCAGAAGGTTATCCTTCTGCGTTTTTGTTTAATTAGCTGTTAGCAACGCAAACTGTTTCAGGTTGTTTTCTGGCTGACATAAACACCAGCAATAATGCCAGTCCCGCGACAATCGCTCCCATCACCGGCACAAAGCTGTATCCCAGCCCAGCGGAAATTACCGCACCACCAGCAGCTGCTCCCAGCGCATTTCCAAGATTAAAGGCACCAATATTGACTGATGAAGACAGACCCGGCGCTTCACTGGCGACACGCATCACGCGCATCTGTAACGGCGGTACGACCGCAAAGGTTGCTGCGCCCCACACCACCATGCTAATAGCTGCGCCGAACTCATTGCGGGCCAGGAACGGGATTGCCAGCATAATCACCATCAACAACAACAAAAAGCCTTTCAACGTGCCGTTAACTGAACGATCTGCCAGTTTGCCGCCGAGATAGTTACCGATAGAGAATCCGACACCAATCAGCACCAGCATTGCCGTGACGAACACTGGTGTTGCGTGGGTAATACTTTGTAGTACCGGAGAGATATAGGTGTAGAGAGTAAACATTGCACCAGCTCCCAGTACCGTCGTCAGCAATGCAGACAGCACCTGCGGACGCATTAATACCGCCAGCTCTTTTTTCACTTCAGGTCGTGCCCCTGCACCACCTTTAGGTAATGAGAAGAACAGACTTACCATTGAAATCACTCCCAGCCCCGCCGTTGCCAGAAATGACATCCGCCAGCCGATGGTTTCACCCAACCAGGTCGCCGCCGGCACGCCACCGATATTTGCCAGGGTTAACCCCATAAACATAGTGGCAACTGCGCTGGCCTGTTTATGTTTTGGCACCACGCTTGCGGCCACGACTGAACCCAAACCAAAAAATGCTCCGTGATTCAGGCTGGTCAAAATGCGTGAAAGCATCAGGGTCATATAATCCGGCGCGATGGCGGAAAGTACGTTGCCGAGCGTGAAAATTGCCATCAGGAAAATCAACGCACTGCGGCGGGCACGATGAGAAAGTAGAAGCGTCATCAGCGGCGCGCCAACCATTACGCCAACTGCATAGGCACTGATTAACATTCCGGCAGCGGGAATCGAGACATCCACACCGCGCGCAATGACGGGCAACAAACCCATTGGCGAGAACTCCGTTGTCCCGATACCAAACGCGCCAATCGCCAGCGCCAGAAACGGATAGTTAATTTTCATGCCTTATCTCCACCTCTTCGCGTCATTACGCGATATTCATTAAAGTGGCGAAAGCATGACAGCAATCACAAAAAAATGAAAATAACAAAAAGAGAAAACACTTTTGCCATTTTGCTAACAAACAGGAAGGAGATGCGAGGGAGAACGCGCTCCCTCGAGAGGAAATCAGTGCAGCGCGGCAGTCAAACCCACGGCTACGATCAAACCGAGGACGATAATCGTTGTTACCAGTGAAAATTTAAGGTCGGTGCTCATCAAGTTTTCTCCTTTTTTATTACCACACAAAAAGTGATATTACGCATTTTTACACACTGTGATGAAAAAATCTCCCGTCATTTATAATGATAAGTGTTTTTACCACTTCCCCTTTTCGTCAAGATCGGCCAAAATTCCACGCTTACACTATTTGCGTACTGGCCATTGACCCCTTCCTGACGCTCCGTGTCGTTTTTCCGGCGTACCGCAACACTTTTGTTGTGCGTAAGGTGTGTAAAGGCAAACGTTTACCTTGCGATTTTGCAGGAGCTGAAGTTAGGGTCTGGAGTGAAATGGAATGGCAACAATAAAAGATGTAGCGAAACGAGCAAACGTTTCCACTACAACTGTGTCACACGTAATCAACAAAACACGTTTCGTCGCTGAAGAAACGCGCAACGCCGTGTGGGCAGCGATTAAAGAATTACACTACTCCCCTAGCGCGGTGGCGCGTAGCCTGAAGGTTAACCACACCAAGTCTATCGGTTTGCTGGCGACCAGCAGCGAAGCGGCCTATTTTGCCGAGATCATTGAAGCGGTTGAAAAAAATTGCTTCCAGAAAGGTTACACCCTGATTCTGGGTAATGCGTGGAACAATCTTGAGAAACAGCGGGCTTATCTGTCGATGATGGCGCAAAAACGCGTCGATGGTCTGCTGGTGATGTGTTCTGAGTACCCAGAGCCGTTGCTGGCGATGCTGGAAGAGTATCGCCATATCCCAATGGTGGTGATGGACTGGGGTGAAGCAAAAGCTGACTTCACCGATGCGGTCATTGATAACGCGTTCGAAGGCGGCTACATGGCCGGGCGTTATCTGATTGAACGCGGTCACCGCGAAATCGGCGTCATCCCCGGCCCGCTGGAACGTAACACCGGCGCAGGCCGCCTTGCCGGTTTTATGAAGGCGATGGAAGAAGCGATGATCAAGGTGCCGGAAAGCTGGATTGTTCAGGGTGACTTTGAACCCGAATCTGGTTATCGCGCCATGCAGCAAATACTGTCGCAGCCGCATCGCCCTACTGCCGTCTTCTGTGGTGGCGATATCATGGCAATGGGCGCACTTTGTGCTGCTGATGAAATGGGTCTGCGCGTCCCGCAGGATGTTTCGCTGATCGGTTATGATAACGTGCGCAACGCCCGCTATTTTACGCCGGCGCTGACCACGATCCACCAGCCAAAAGATTCGCTGGGTGAAACAGCGTTCAACATGCTGTTGGATCGTATCGTCAACAAACGTGAAGAACCGCAGTCCATTGAAGTGCATCCGCGCTTGATTGAACGCCGCTCCGTGGCTGACGGCCCGTTCCGCGACTATCGTCGTTAATCACCCGTTGCGGGAGTCTCTTCCGGCTCCCGCAGCCACTCCTTATTCAGCGTCTCACTATCGCCGAGATACTCAAGCAGCCAGGTTAACGCAGGCGACATATCATTTTGCTGCCATGTCAGACAACATGCCGAATCCGGGAAGGGGTTTTCCAATTCAAGTGCTACCCACTTCCCCTCATTAAGCCACGGTTTGGCGAAATGTGTTGGCACCATCCCTATGCATAATCCTGCCGAGATACAGGTTGCCGATGATTCCCAGTCAGGCACGACAACTCTTTTTTGGTTATCCAGCAACCAGGTAATACGTTTAGGTAGCGTTCGCGAGGTGTCTTCGCGCACCAACGACGGCCAGTTGCGCAACGTATCATCGCTGAATGGGCCATCCATCAACGCCAGCGGGTGGTGGCTGGCAACAACGCAACTCCAGCTTAGCATCCCCATATCCCGGAAGGCATAACGACCGCCTACCGGAATCGCGCGTGTTGCGCCAATCGCCAGTTCCACGCGCCCGTCGGAAAGCGCATCCCAGACACCGTTAAACACTTCCTGAAAGACAAGAAGTTCGACATCATCAAAATGGCGATAAAAATCAACGATCATCTGCCGTGTACGTTCTGGCCTGACAATATTATCCACTGCGATAGCTAACTGACCGCGCCAGCCGTTCGCTATCTGCTGACATTGCTGGCGGGTGATCTGCATTTTTTTGACAACAGAGCGCCCTTCTTTGAGAAACCACGCTCCAGCAGCGGTCAGCTCCACATCACGGTGCCGTCGTTCAAAGAGCGGCACCGCCAGCCACTCTTCCAGCTGACGCACGGTATAGCTGACCGCAGAAGGAACGCGATGCAGCTCCTGTGCCGCAGCGCTAAAACTACCATTACGCGCTACCGCATCAACAACTTCGAGTGAATATTCTGACCACATAGTCTGCCTGCAAAATTTTTGAAACCAGTCATCAAATATTACCGTTTCACAACACTAATTTCACTCCCTACACTTTGCGGCGGTGTTTAATTGAGAGATTTAGAGAATATACATGCAACCTGGGAAAAGATTTTTAGTCTGGCTGGCGGGTTTGAGCGTACTCGGTTTTCTGGCAACCGATATGTATCTGCCTGCTTTCGCCGCCATACAGGCCGACCTGCAAACGCCTGCGTCTGCTGTCAGTGCCAGCCTTAGTCTGTTCCTTGCCGGTTTTGCCGCAGCCCAGCTTCTGTGGGGGCCACTCTCCGACCGTTATGGTCGTAAACCGGTGTTATTAATCGGCCTGACAATTTTTGCGTTAGGTAGTCTGGGGATGCTGTGGGTAGAAAACGCCGCTACGCTGCTGGTATTGCGTTTTGTACAGGCTGTGGGTGTCTGCGCCGCGGCGGTTATCTGGCAAGCGTTAGTGACGGATTATTATCCTTCACAGAAAGTTAACCGAATTTTTGCGACCATCATGCCGCTGGTGGGTCTATCTCCGGCCCTGGCTCCTCTGTTAGGAAGCTGGCTGCTGGTCCATTTTTCCTGGCAGGCGATTTTCGCCACCCTGTTTGCCATTACCGTGGTGCTGATTCTGCCTATTTTCTGGCTCAAACCCACGACGAAGGCCCGTAACAATAGTCAGGATGGTCTGACCTTTACCGACCTGCTACGTTCTAAAACCTATCGCGGCAACGTGCTGATATACGCGGCCTGTTCAGCCAGTTTTTTTGCATGGCTGACCGGTTCACCGTTCATCCTTAGTGAAATGGGCTACAGCCCGGCAGTTATTGGTTTAAGTTATGTCCCGCAAACTATCGCGTTTCTGATTGGTGGTTATGGCTGTCGCGCCGCGCTGCAGAAATGGCAAGGCAAGCAGTTATTACCGTGGTTGCTGGTGCTGTTTGCAGTCAGCGTCATTGCGACCTGGGCTGCAGGCTTCATTAGCCATGTGTCGCTGGTCGAAATCCTGATCCCATTCTGTGTGATGGCGATTGCCAATGGCGCGATCTACCCGATTGTTGTCGCCCAGGCGCTGCGTCCCTTCCCACACGCAACTGGTCGCGCCGCAGCGTTGCAGAACACTCTACAACTGGGTCTGTGCTTCCTCGCAAGTCTGGTAGTTTCCTGGCTGATCAGTATCAGCACGCCATTGCTCACCACCACCAGCGTGATGTTATCAACAGTAGTGCTGGTCGCTCTGGGTTACATGATGCAACGTTGTGAAGAAGTTGGCTGCCAGAATCATGGCAATGCCGAAGTCGCTCATAGCGAATCACACTGATCTATATCGATATACTTATACTTAGGCTGCTAACAAAATTTTGTTGTATGATTGAAATTAGCGGCCTATACTAATTTCGAGTTGTTAAAGCTACGATAAATATTATGTTTTTACGGGGACAGGATCGTTCCCGACTCACTATGGATGGTCATTTCGGCAAAGGTTCCTCCTTTCCCTCTGTTCTACGTCGGATTATAGACTCGCGGTTTTTTCTGCGAGATTTCTCACAAAGCCCAAAAAGCGTCTACGCTGTTTTAAGGTTCTGATCACCGACCAGTGATGGAGAAACTATGAGTTCATCGTGTATAGAAGAAGTCAGTGTACCGGATGACAACTGGTACCGTATCGCCAACGAATTACTTAGCCGTGCCGGTATAGCCATTAACGGTTCTGCCCCGGCGGATATTCGTGTGAAAAACCCCGATTTTTTTAAACGCGTTCTGCAAGAAGGCTCTTTGGGGTTAGGCGAAAGTTATATGGATGGCTGGTGGGAATGTGACCGACTGGATATGTTTTTTAGCAAAGTCTTACGCGCAGGTCTCGAGAACCAACTCCCCCATCATTTCAAAGACACGCTGCGTATTGCCAGCGCTCGTCTCTTCAATCTGCAGAGTAAAAAACGTGCCTGGATAGTCGGCAAGGAGCATTACGATTTGGGTAATGACTTGTTCAGCCGCATGCTTGATCCCTTCATGCAATATTCCTGCGCTTACTGGAAAGATGCCGATAATCTGGAATCTGCCCAGCAGGCGAAGCTCAAAATGATTTGTGAAAAATTGCAGTTAAAACCAGGGATGCGCGTACTGGATATTGGCTGCGGCTGGGGCGGACTGGCGCACTACATGGCATCTAACTATGACGTAAGCGTGGTCGGCGTCACCATTTCTGCCGAACAGCAAAAAATGGCTCAGGAACGCTGTGAAGGCCTGGATGTCACCATTTTGCTGCAAGATTATCGTGACCTGAACGACCAGTTTGATCGTATTGTTTCTGTGGGGATGTTCGAGCACGTCGGACCGAAAAATTACGATACCTATTTTGCGGTGGTGGATCGTAATTTGAAACCGGAAGGTATATTCCTGCTCCATACTATCGGTTCGAAAAAAACCGATCTGAATGTTGATCCCTGGATTAATAAATATATTTTTCCGAACGGTTGCCTGCCCTCTGTACGCCAGATTGCTCAATCCAGCGAACCCCACTTCGTGATGGAAGACTGGCATAACTTCGGTGCTGATTACGATACTACGTTGATGGCGTGGTATGAACGATTCCTCGCCGCATGGCCAGAAATTGCGGATAACTACAGTGAACGCTTTAAACGAATGTTTACCTATTATCTGAATGCCTGTGCAGGTGCTTTCCGCGCCCGTGATATTCAGCTCTGGCAGGTCGTGTTCTCACGCGGTGTTGAAAACGGCCTTCGAGTCGCTCGCTAAAGGCTATTCTATCGCCCCCTCTCCGGGGGCGATTTCAGATCAGGCTTCTGTACCTGGTTGATTCATGGCATTTTCTCGTGCCGCCAGCACACGTTCTACCGTATCTACCACTGCCTGAGTTTGTGGATCAATTTCAATGTTGACGCGTGCGCCGAGTTTTTTCTTCCCAAGAGTCGTGCGTTCCAGAGTTTCCGGAATTAAATGGACGCAAAAACGCGTTGGCGTGACTTCGCCGACGGTCAGGCTAATACCGTCGATGCCAATAAATCCTTTGTACAGGATATATTTCATCAACTGACTATCCTGGACTTTAAACCAGATCTGGCGATTATTTTCCGAGGTTAATATTTTCGCCACTTCAGCTGTGGTCATAATATGACCTGACATTAAGTGTCCGCCAATTTCATCACTGAATTTCGCCGCACGCTCAACGTTTACCCAATCCCCCACTTTTAAATCGCCAAGATTGGTAATGCGTAACGTTTCTTTCATCAGGTCAAAACTGACATGGTTGCCGTTAATTTCCGTCACGGTCAGGCAGCAACCGTTATGCGCCACGGAAGCACCTGTTTCCAGGCCGTCCAGCATGTGGTCGGGTAACTCCACCACATGCGTACGAAAATTTGGTTTCTCGTCAATCGACACCAGTTTTGCGGTGCCCTGTACAATCCCCGTAAACATACTTACAACTCCTGAAATCAGTTAAGACATTCTGTTCAGCACAATAGCAGGTGGCAAACGCCCTTACCAGTGAAGGGGTAAGAATGACTATTTTTTCACTGGAGAATTAATAAATCCTCGCTACAATAGACTGAATTTCCCCTGCTTCTTCTTTTTGCTGCCCATTCAGGCGGCTTTTTAGTCTCTCTTATAACTACAAATAAAAGGTGTTCACGTGCAGAAGTATATCAGTGAAGCGCGTCTGTTATTAGCATTAGCAATCCCGGTGATTCTCGCGCAAATCGCCCAAACTGCGATGGGTTTTGTCGATACCGTGATGGCGGGCGGCGGTCGCTATCGGTACTTCTATCTGGCTTCCGGCGATCCTCTTTGGTCACGGACTGCTGCTGGCATTAACGCCGGTTATCGCGCAATTAAATGGTTCCGGTCGACGTGAGCGCATTGCGCATCAGGTGCGACAAGGTTTCTGGCTGGCAGGTTTTGTTTCCGTTCTCATTATGCTTGTGCTGTGGAATGCAGGTTACATTATCCGCTCCATGGAAAACATCGATCCGGCTCTGGCGGACAAAGCCGTGGGTTATCTGCGTGCGTTGTTGTGGGGCGCGCCGGGCTATCTGTTCTTCCAGGTTGCCCGTAACCAATGTGAAGGTCTGGCAAAAACCAAGCCGGGTATGGTAATGGGCTTTATCGGCCTGCTGGTGAACATTCCGGTGAACTATATCTTTATTTATGGTCATTTCGGTATGCCTGAGCTCGGTGGCGTTGGTTGTGGCGTGGCTACTGCGGCGGTGTATTGGGTCATGTTCCTTGCCATGGTTTCTTACATTAAACGCGCCCGCTCCATGCGCGATATTCGTAACGAAAAAGGCACCGCGAAACCCGATCCTGCGGTTATGAAACGACTGATTCAACTCGGTTTGCCGATTGCGCTGGCACTATTCTTTGAAGTGACACTGTTTGCCGTCGTGGCTCTGTTAGTGTCTCCGCTCGGTATTGTTGATGTCGCAGGACACCAGATTGCCCTGAACTTTAGTTCACTGATGTTTGTGCTTCCAATGTCGCTGGCGGCAGCGGTAACTATCCGCGTAGGTTATCGTCTGGGTCAGGGCTCAACGCTGGATGCGCAAACCGCTGCGCGGACCGGGCTTATGGTGGGTGTCTGTATGGCAACCCTGACGGCCATATTCACGGTTTCACTGCGGGAGCAAATCGCCCTGTTGTACAACGACAATCCCGAGGTTGTAACGCTGGCTGCGCATTTGATGTTGCTGGCGGCGGTATATCAGATTTCTGACTCAATCCAGGTGATTGGCAGTGGGATTTTGCGTGGTTATAAAGATACGCGTTCCATTTTCTATATCACCTTTACGGCTTACTGGGTGCTGGGCTTGCCAAGCGGCTATATTCTGGCACTGACCGATCTGGTCGTTGAACCTATGGGGCCAGCAGGCTTCTGGATAGGCTTTATTATTGGCCTGACGTCGGCAGCCATTATGATGATGCTGCGTATGCGGTTCCTGCAACGTCTGCCGTCAGTTATCATTCTGCAACGAGCATCCCGCTAATAAAGACAAGGCGCAACCTTCACGGGTTGCGCCTGTGTTTTTACGCAGGCTGGAGCGTTGCGCCAATCCCGTCTTCGTCTGGCTGTAATTTCAGAGCGTTGCACAGAGTTTGCCGACTGGCATCTGTTATCTCAACGTGTATATCCCCGGTAACTTCCCCTTTCACATTGATGAAGTCAGGTGAGATTTCTTTCGCACTGGTTTGCAGGCAAATCGCTCCCTCTCCGCGCAGGCGTTTCACTTTCAGTTGCACATGCGTTGCCGCACCAGTGATCAGCCACAGTTTTCCGCCATTCAGATTGATGTTACCAACAATAAAAGTGACACCGTCACCTTTTACCGTACTGCCGTCGAGAATCAACACACCGCCCTGCTGTACAGTAATCGTTGATTGTTGCAGATCTGCGCCATAGCCAATAATCATTGAAGCGCCGTCCAGTAATGCAACACTCCCGGTCAGTTCAACCGGTGCGCGATCTTCCTCTACGACAAAATTTTCGTCCGCGCTGGTGGGTGACAACAGGATCACTGTTCCACCTTGTATTACCGCATTTTCCAGCGTACCGGCATGCACTTCAGCCCGACCACCCACATTCACGGACAGGTTTTGCGTCTTACCGGAACTGTAGAGCTGAAGGCCATCCGTCCCCAGACGATAAATGGATCCATTCTCAACAATAGTGTCAGAGTCTTCACCACCGAGATTATTCATGGTGCCACCAGCAAGCAACGTATCACTGGCTTTCCCGGCCAGCATAAAAACGCCGCCCTGATTAATCTCACAATTGCTGGCTTCCCCTCCTGGATACACCAACAATTCACCACCTTCATCTACCACGACCGCTGAGGTTGTCCCATTAACCAACAGGCCGCCCTCTTGATCGAGAATGATTTTTTCCGCGCGATGTCCTTCCAGTACACGCAGGTTACCGCCATTTTCCAGCAACAAACCGCAGGCATAACCCTGATCAACGCTGAATTCACCTTCGGGATGGCGGCCATTAACCGTAGCGAGCGTAGAGAGACTAATTGCGCCTCCCTCGGACTGAACAATATCTGTGGCAATGGCACCGTCGCTGACCGATAGCGTGCCATTGTTACCGTACTGTGTGCATTTGGCGATCCCACCGGTTGCCACTTTCAACCAGCCAGCCCCCGTGACCACGGTATTTTCGGCTCTTCCGCCAGCTTCAACAATCAACTCGCCTTCAGTAAGTTGCGTCGCGCCAATGACCTCGCCGGTCTTAACAATTTGCACATTCCCGTCGCTCATCAAGTTTTTCGCATCAGATCCCATGATTTATTCCTTTGCTGCATCTGTGTGCCTTTATTGCTACCTAAGTGTAAAGGCTACGGAGGATTTATCCACGACAGATTTGAGATGGTGGCAAACAACTCTGTTTAAACTCTGATACACGAATTATTGGGTTGTATCAGATGTAAATGCGATCCTGAATAAAAATCGCCCTTGCAAATCAACAAAATATAGCCAATTTGCTTAAAAGCTCTGCAAACGGTCGAAATAGCGCAGAAAATTACGTTTTGCCTCTTGCCACCTTCCCACTCTGCCGCTAATATTCGTCCCCGTTGTCACCTACAACGTTGCGTTCATAGCTCAGTTGGTTAGAGCACCACCTTGACATGGTGGGGGTCGTTGGTTCGAGTCCAATTGAACGCACCATCCTGCGTCCGTAGCTCAGTTGGTTAGAGCACCACCTTGACATGGTGGGGGTCGGTGGTTCGAGTCCACTCGGACGCACCAGATTTTCTTAATCTGGTCTTCTCCTTTTTCCCTCTGTTTCTTCTCTGTATCCAATACGTTAAAAGATTTACACTGTCTTCGTATGCGTTATCAGAAGGAGAATCGCTATGGCAACTTTGTTACAACTTCATTTTGCTTTTAATGGCCCATTTGGCGACGCAATGGCTGAGCAGCTTAAACCACTTGCTGAGTCGATTAATCAGGAACCTGGTTTTCTGTGGAAGGTATGGACAGAAAGTGAAAAGAACCACGAAGCCGGTGGGATCTACCTTTTCACTGATGAAAAAAGCGCCCTTGCCTATCTGGAAAAACATACTGCCCGACTGAAAAATCTCGGCGTTGAGGAAGTTGTCGCCAAAGTTTTCGATGTCAATGAGCCACTTAGTCAAATCAATCAGGCAAAACTCGCCTGACAGAATTTAATCAAGGGCGGTTAGCGCCCTTTTCATCCCTGTCTGAAATTTCTCAAATTCTAAAAATCTCAACCAAACTTATCTGATAACACTAAATTCGAAAGAATGCGTACAGGTAAGTAACAATGAAAAAAATTGCTATTGTGGGTGCCGGGCCTACGGGGATCTACACCTTATTCTCGCTTCTACAGCAACAAACTCCACTTTCTATTTCTATCTTCGAGCAGGCTGACGAGGCCGGTGTCGGGATGCCATACAGTGATGAGGAAAACTCAAAAATGATGCTGGCAAATATTGCCAGTATTGAAATACCGCCGATTAATTGTACGTATCTCGAATGGCTACAAAAGCAAGAAGCCAGCCATCTCCAGCGTTATGGCGTTAAAAAAGAAACCTTGCACGATCGTCAGTTTTTACCGCGAATTCTGCTGGGCGAATATTTCCGCGATCAATTTTTACGATTAGTAGACCAGGCACGACAGCAAAAATTTGCAGTGGCTGTTTATGAATCATGCCAGGTTACCGATCTGCAAATTACAAATGCTGGCGTCATGCTCGCTACAAATCAGGATTTACCCAGCGAGACGTTTGATTTAGCGGTGATTGCCACGGGTCACGTCTGGCCTGATGAAGAAGAAGCAACCAGAACGTATTTTCCCAGCCCGTGGTCAGGCCTGATGGAAGCAAAGGTCGATGCGTGTAACGTGGGTATTATGGGAACATCCTTGAGCGGACTGGATGCGGCAATGGCAGTGGCTATTCAGCATGGTTCGTTCATTGAAGATGATAAACAACACGTCGTTTTTCACCGCGATAACGCAAGTGAAAAGCTAAATATTACGTTGATGTCGCGCACGGGTATTTTACCCGAAGCCGATTTCTATTGCCCTATTCCCTACGAGCCCTTACACATCGTCACCGATCAGGCATTAAATGCTGAGATTCAAAAAGGTGAAGAGGGCCTTTTGGATCGGGTATTTAGATTGATAGTAGAGGAAATCAAGTTTGCTGATCCAGACTGGAGCCAACGCATAGCCTTAGAGAGCCTGAATGTCGATTCCTTTGCTCAAGCCTGGTTTGCCGAGCGCAAACAACGCGACCCATTTGACTGGGCAGAAAAAAATCTCCAGGAAGTCGAACGCAATAAACGAGAAAAACATACTGTTCCCTGGCGTTATGTCATTCTGCGCCTGCATGAAGCCGTACAGGAAATTGTTCCACATCTGAATGAACACGACCATAAACGGTTCAGTAAAGGCCTTGCCCGGGTTTTCATCGATAATTATGCGGCAATCCCTTCAGAGTCTATTCGTCGGCTGCTGGCCTTACGTGAAGCGGGAATCATTCATATTCTCGCCCTCGGTGAAGACTACAAAATGGAAATTAATGAGTCGCGCACCGTCCTGAAAACGGAAGACAACAGCTACTCGTTTGACGTTTTTATTGATGCCCGCGGACAGCGTCCGCTTAAAGTGAAAGATATTCCTTTCCCTGGGCTACGCGAGCAATTACAGAAAACAGGGGATGAAATCCCTGATGTTGGCGAAGATTATACGTTACAGCAACCCGAAGATATTCGTGGACGCGTAGCGTTCGGCGCGTTGCCCTGGTTGATGCACGACCAGCCTTTCGTTCAGGGACTTACGGCATGTGCAGAAATTGGTGAGGCGATGGCTCGGGCGGTCGTAAAGCCTGCATCCCGTGCTCGTCGGCGTCTTTCGTTTGATTAAAGGTAAAGCTATCAGCACTCAACAAACTGATGCTGTTCATTAAGACGATAGCGGACTCCGGTTCGAATATTGTTTTCACCTTCAATGGCGACGGCGAAGCGAACTCTTTCGCCGTCATGATATGCCAGTGCGGCGCTTCCCCCTGGCCCGAGAATAATTGAGTCGACCACGCCCGTGCTCACTACCGTTGAATTTTCACCGCTGGCAATGATGTGTACATTGTCGCCGCTGTTGGCAATTCTGGCGTTTGCGCCAAAGCTGGCGATTTGCACCAGGTCACCATTACTGGCGACATGACACCGTTCACCCAATGTACAAACGCGTACTCGCATTCCGGTATTCGCAATCCGACTACTATCTCCAGCGCTGCTTATCCGCGAAGAATTACCGGTTACAGCAACCCGTGCGCGTTCACCGGAGCTGCCAATGTGACTGTTAAAGCCGACACTTCCAATCCGCACGCTATAACCCATACTGGCAATTTGCGCGGCATACCCAGCGGTTGCGATTCGGGCGTTATCCTCACAACAGCCGATGCGAGCATGATCGTCGCTGCGGGCAAACTGACTGCAAAATGGTATCTCTCCGGGGTCTGTGGCCAGTTTTTGCATAGAGGAAACTTCCTGATGCGCGAAGTTTTCATCCGCCAGCCATTTTTTCCACGCATACTCAACCAGACTCTCCGCCCAGTCCGTATATCCTTCCTCAATCAGTGCATGATGAATATCGGCATAACTACCGCCGCGTGGGAAATGGCGCAGGAACCAGCGATACATCACCGCTCCGATACGCCATTCTCGCAGGTCTGCTCGTGTAATGATCATTCGTTAGTGCCGGTGATAGCCATCGACCATGCTTTTAAAGGTTTCGTGTGGCGTACGCCCCGTGGTGCAAAGATAAAGATGACCGAAGATAAAAAAGAGGCTTATAAATGCCAGAGCAAAATGCGCCTGCAATAACCAGTATCTTACGCCAGGAAACACATCTCCCACGGCTTGCGGATAGAGACACAACAGCCCCGTCAATAGTAACAATGGCAGCAATCCATACATGACACCAACATAGGCGACCTGCTGTAAGGGATTAAATTTAGACTGTGTTGTTGCCGGGAAAGGATGTTCTTCCCCCTGCATAATGCCAAACAAATAAAATCGCGTTTGTTTTGCCGCTCGTTCCAGCCACCCCTGACGACGAATGCGATAGTGGTGACCATTATCCCCAACGGCATTGATCAGCACAAAGCCGAGCCAGCATGCCAGTAACAAAAATCCGCAAACTTCATGCACCGCAAGCAGACTTTTAACCGCAGTTGCGCCCACCATCGCAAAGTGATTTATCAGCCCACTTGCCAGCAACAATACAAAGAGTAACGCATTCGACCAGTGCCATAATCTGACCGCTTTGCTGTAAAGATAAATCTTCTCACCATGATCGGTGGCTGATTTCTTCACGCCACGAGCACGAAGCAAGGCGTGCAGCCCCAGCATCAACCACATCCCAACCAGCAATACTCCGGCAATGATCAACCACACCGGCCAAAATTCCGGAGTGAACTGTGGCACATAGTTCGTCAACTGGCTCTGAAACTGTTCAGCATGTTGCGACGGGTTCATACATTTTCCTTTTTAATCAAATGTTGACCGAACCGGCGATACAGATGCGGTTTCCCGGCACCAGGTAGCTGATATTGATAGTATTTATTTTCCTGCAACCACGCCTGAATTTCTGGGCTATCTTCGCGACCAAAGATCAATGCGTGTTCCGGACAGGCGCTGACGCAAATGGGCGGAAAGCCTTTTGCCAGTCGGGACTCAGCGCAGAAATCACATTTATCTGCCACTTTAGTGACAGGGTTAAGGTAGCGAACCTGGTACGGACAAGCGCCAATGCAATAACTGCAGCCGATGCACTGCGATTTTTCTACCCGCACGATCCCCTGCTCATCACGCCACGATGCCCCTGTCGGGCATACGTCGATGCACGGAGCATCTTCGCAGTGCTGACATGACTGGCGAAAAAAGTGATACTGCGTTTCGTTGTCGTTATCGGTGACTGGAATGTGTGCTATCGATAAACGGCTTCCCTGAGCGGGGACGTGGTTAGTTTTACGGCATGCGCGGGCGCAAATATTACAGCCATTGCACCGTGACTCGTCATGAATCATGGCATACCGAACTTCCTTTTCTTGCCTCGTGTTCGCTAACAGAGAAGACGCAGAACCAGTAAAAAAGATTACTGTTCCCATCCCCAGAACAAATTTGCGTCGAGTGAAGGACATCTGATTATCCCCTAATGCAGTGGCTGCAACTGTCCACCCTATCCATGACATCTCCCTGAAATTTCAGGGGTTCTGAAACTGCTCTACCTCGAACCATTCGCATAAGCCATAAGCCTTGCCATAGGTCATAAATCGCTCGCTAAACAAGTACAACACCGCCGTCGATGACTCCACCTGCCGTATATCGGCATATTCAGGTGCAACATCCATCGCGGCGATCGCGGCTTCAATCTGCGCTTCCTGGAAGTAATATGGCGCTTGCATCAGCATGGCGACTTTGTAAGGACGAGGATATGTCTGGCACTCAAAACGAACGGCGTGTGCAATGGCGCGACAAATGTCCTGCTCCACAACTTGCAAAGACATCGCCGCGTAGTTTTCACTCATGGCCTGCGTTGAGTAATAGTAATCATCCTGGCTTCCCGTCATACAAGCGATATCAGCGTAGTCTCCGTTCTGCTTAATGCTTTCCAGCAAAACTGACAGCTCCTCTTCTGCAACCGAATAGGGTGGCGAGAGAAACACGGCGCGCGCCACCAGCTGCCCAGCCGCAGAATGCTGGCGAATGAACTCTGCCAGGATTTCAGCCGGTTCTGGTTCGGTTACCGTATCAACGGGGTGACGCATCCCCTGTAACCATTGCCGCTTCGCCTCGTCAACTTCGCTGACTTTCGCTAACGGCAATTCATCCCGATGGTTCATCTCACCCATTCCTTACACAGGCAGTAGATTGTGTGCTGCCAGATCGGCGGCAATATCTTCCAGCCCCAGACGCTGCAATGTTTCGCGGGTGGGACAACCAAGCTGTGGGTCCCAGCCCATTTCTTTGTAGAACATCGTGAGCGAAGCATGCATATCGTCACGATCCATTTTGTCAGTACCTTCAGTAAAGACCGGGATCTGCGGATCCTTGTCGAATACCCAGGAACAGATAAGATCGTGTTCATTACGCATATCTTTGGTTTGCATAAGTTTTACCGTGTAGGCACGATGCAACGTAAAGATACGCTCTGCAGCTAAATCTAATTTTTCCTGAGTCATCTCTTCGCCGGTGATCGCTTTGAAGAATTTGGCTTCAAGCGCCAGATCGCCCCGGTAATTACGGCTTTTCAGCGGCGAAACGGTCATTGGCCAGACCCAGTTACACAGGGTGACGGCGTTATGCAAACAGACCCGCAACAGCGACCACTTAGCATATTTAATTTTTGCGTCATTGATTGGCGTGTAGTTTTTGGTTTCATCGTAGGCATCTTCAGAACCAAAAAGCTCTTTCGCCACTTCACGTTGCAGTTTCAATGGCAAGCCGGAACCAATAAAGTTGATATGGGTATGCGTCATGCAGTCACGGTTGAACATACAGTTAACAATCGAACCGACCTGCGCTGACGCTTCATTGGCATGGTGAACCGGATAGCCAAACGGCGACCAGAGTTTATTTTTCGCGTAGCCCCAGTACTCTTCACCCAAATTCCAGCGTTCTGCGATGGCATATGAACCATCAGCCAGGTGACTCAGCTCACCCACACGATGCGCCAGACGGTAGTAAAAATCTTTAATGAAATTAACGTCACCCGCTTCCAGTTGATCCCAGTGAATTTCCGCATACTCTTCAGCAGGCAGAACACGCTTGAACACCCCTTTGCTGTAACAATAAGTAAAGTCGCGATG
>OIDD01000509.1_pt1 | contig 21323 bp, 20 predicted proteins | sample 1606751 | NCBI WGS metagenome assembly OIDD01 (sample SAMEA3882544, study PRJEB24775) | human gut metagenome | biome: human-associated habitat; feature: intestine environment; material: feces | place: Netherlands | collected 2009/2010
ATGAGCACTTGGCTCTCTTTTTTTATCAATTTACACCATTATACGGGCATAACCCGAATTTCGACCAGCCGGTAGACAAAAAAGAGGCATTTCTCCCGTTTTTTGTCTACTTTTGGTACCGCGCACCCCGATTCAGACGTACGGCAGAGATTCCGCCAAAGCAAGAGACTTTGAGACGATGTTTGATGCCAGTGAATCTGCATTTTAATGCGTTTTGAAAATTTTTGAATCCTTATCACGGAAGCTTTCTCGTTTCGTTGCCGTCCGCGCATCAAAAGCTGTCCGCGCTTCATTCAAAGCATTGCATTATCGACAACAAAAAAGCGACCCGCCACTTGCCGTTTCGGACTTGGACGCGTCGCTAAAACAATATCTAATTTTCCACGCTGACGAACGTGTTGAATTTCAAGTAGCGATAGTGGAACCTCATGCTGGAGAATTCAAACGGAGTACCGTTGTCAAGAAAGAAAATACCTTCCATGATGCCGGCCGGCTCTGTATTTTTCAGACCAAGAAGTTCCTGGTCACGGGTTGTGGACGGCTCGGCAAAAACGGAGAGAAATGATTTGGTTACGGAAAGGTTTTGTTCGTTTTGCATATAGTTGAAGATTGAGCCGGAAATAATCTTGGGCGTGAGATCCGGCACGAGTTTGATGGGTATGTATCCTGTTTCAATCATGAAAGGCTCGTTTTCGAAGAGTCGCAACCGGACGATTTTGTAAACGAAATCTGTGGGTTTCAAGAAGAGGTCGCGCTGAAGTTCTTCAGTCGGCTTTTCAACTTCGAATTCGAGGACTTTGATTTGAGGCTTTTGACCGTTCATTTTGAAGTTGTCGGTGACGCCGAGATTCTTTCCTTCTTCATAGTTAAAGACTGATTCGTTTTTCAAATACAGAGGATTGATGAAGGTGCCGGACCCGCGCTTCTTGAAGATGATGCCGTCGCTTGCCATGCGTGTCAAGGCGCGTTTGATCGAGCTGCGGCTGACTTCGTATTCAAGTGCCAGCGTGCGTTCGTCTGGGAGACGCATTTCCTTGAATTCGCCGGAGAAGATTCGTTTCTTGAGATCGGCGATGATTTGTTTATAGATGAGTTCTGCCATGGGAGCACCTCTTTTCGCTTGAATCATACTTACTCAATTTAAGCATACTGTAGCGTTTCAAGCAAGAAAAGGTTAAAATGAAAGGGACGGGAAAAAGCGTTTAGGAAATATTATTATTTTTTAGTAAATTTTAGTTACATTTCCGCCAATCTATAGTAAAATATAAGAGAAGAAATTTTAATTCCTGAACAGGAGGAAAAAATATGGCAGTTTTAGTATTAGGCGGTGCCGGCTACATCGGTTCCCACACAGTTGATCGTCTGGTCGAACAAGGACAAGACGTCGTCGTTGTTGACAGCCTGGTAACGGGGCACAAGGCAGCCGTTAGACCGGAGGCAAAGTTTTATCAAGGGGACTTGGCTGACAAGCCGTTCATGCGCAAGGTCTTTTCTGAAAATCCGGAGATTGATGCGGTGATTCATTTTGCTGCATTTTCATTGGTTGCAGAATCAATGAAGGATCCGTTGAAGTATTTCGACAACAACACTGCCGGAATGGTCAAGCTGCTTGAAGTCATGCATGAATTCAACGTCAACTACATTGTCTTTTCATCAACGGCTGCAACGTACGGAATTCCCGAAAAGATGCCGATCAAAGAAGACGATCCGCAAAATCCGATCAATCCATACGGCGAAAGCAAGCTGATGATGGAAAAAATCATGCGTTGGGCGGATCAGGCATACGATGTCAAATTCGTTGCTTTGCGCTACTTCAACGTTGCCGGTGCCAAGCCGGACGGCTCGATCGGCGAAGATCACCATCCTGAAACGCACTTGCTTCCGATTGTTTTGCAAGTTGCTCAAGGAAAGCGCGAAAAGCTTCAAATTTTCGGCAACGACTATAACACGCCTGATGGCACGAACGTTCGCGATTACGTTCATCCGTTCGATTTGGCGGATGCGCATATTCTGGCCGTCGACTATTTGCGCAAGGGCAATGAATCAAATGCCTTCAACCTTGGTTCTTCGACCGGATTTTCCAACCTTGAAATCGTTGAAGCTGCACGAGACGTTACGGGCAAACCGATCCCGGCCGAAATGGCACCTCGTCGCGGCGGTGATCCGGACTCGTTGATCGCATGCTCCGACAAGGCTCGCGAAGTTTTGGGATGGAAACCGCAATTTGACGATATTCACAAGATCATCGAAACGGCCTGGGCATGGCATTCCACGCATCCGAACGGCTACGATGACAAATAATGATTAAAAATGCAGTGCTTTGAACCGTCACGTGGCGGAACGAAGCCCTGCATTTTTTAATGTCGTTTTGTTTTTGAACTTTGCCCTGCAACGCAAGGGAAAGAAACATAATCAGACCAATTTCATCAATGGCTGCGCCTCTTCTGAACCGATCGGCAGGAAGGCCAATCCGACGGCTTTCTCGTCAATCGTCAGACGGTAGTCGTCTTGCAATGAAGGGATGATGCCGCTGAGTTTGTTAAGCTGTTCTGATTCAAAACGTGCAAATGAGAAGTTTCTGTGCGAGCGTAATTTGTTTTCGAGATCGATGCTGAAGATTACGTCGAGGAAATGACCGTTTCCGTTTGACATTCTCCATTCTTTGCTTTTGCTTGAACGCGATTCGCGTTTTTCAATAAACGTATCATTCATAATAAATTGCCCTCCTTGATTTGCCTATGGATATACCATACTCTTGAAAAAAGAAAATTGCAAGTGTTTTCTTGTAGAAAATAAGCAAATAATTAAAAGTAGGTGTTCATAATGCTTATATAAGCATAAAACTTGTAAGGATATGCAAAAATAAGGATTGAAACCGGAATATACCAATTTGCTATGATTATAAAATATTAATTTATTTAATTGCAAGCGCTTTTATTTTTGGGCTTGATGAGCTAAAATAAAGAGGTAGGAAAAAGCATCTGGAGGGAAAAAGCATGGATATCATAAAAAAAGAACTCGATAGCTACGATGGTCATAAGGTAACGAAAATTACGCTTATCAACGATAACGGCGTTGAAATTTCGTGCCTGACGATGGGCGCGATCTGGCAAGAATTTCTTGTTCCGGCTGGAAATTCCAAAAAGAACATGCTCTTGGGGTTTGAACATACTGAAGAGTATTATAAGAATGCGCAATGCGTCTGCAAATCAATCGGACGCGTCGGCGGTCGAATTGCCAATGCCAAGTGCGTCATCAACGGCAAGCAGGTTTCTCTTCCTGCAAATGAGCACGGAAATACGCTTCACGGCGGCTTCCACGGATTTACTGAATGGAATTGGAACTACACGACTTCACAGAACAAAAACAGCGTGAGCGTCATTTTCCAAAAGAAAATCACGGAAGAAATGGATGGTTTCCCAGGTGATATTTTGGCAACTATCATTTACACGTTGAACAATAATAACAAAGTAACGATTGCATACAGTGCTTTGGGCGGGGAAGTCGACACGCTCTTCAACCCAACGATGCACGTTTACTTCAATCCGAGCGATCGACCAGATTTAAGCACGCTTTCTCTAAAAGTCAACAGCCACGAATTTCTTGATCTTGGCGAGCACAACATTCCGACGGGACGCATTCGCGAAGTGGAAGGAACGCCATGCGATTTCAGAGACTTCAGAAATCTTAAGGATGCTGATGAAGAAAAAGGCGGGTTTGACGATGTCTTCGTTGTAAACGAACCGGGACACGCAGCTTTGCCGATTGCCATCTTGCGCGATGAAGAAAGCGGCCGTCAGATTACGATCAATTCGGAAAGAAACGGTCTTGTAATGTATACGATGCCAGAACTTGACGCCGAAATGCGCTTTACCCGCGATGGAGGTGCGCTTGCCAAGCCTGGAGAAGGCGTTGCGCTTGAAGCTCAGACGCTTCCGGACGCAATCAATCAGGAAAACTTCGGCGACATCATCTTGCCGCGTCAAGGAAAGCGCACTTATCGGATTCAGTATGCGTATGACAAGATAAAGTAAAGGTGTGGAGACCAGCCGCCTAACAAGGCGGTAGATAAGGAGGGGCGCGAGCGATCAGCGCAAGCGCAGTCGCGACGCGGCACGAACTTATCATGAGCCTTGTTGCTGGTCTGAGCCTGATTATGAAGGTGTGGAAGCGAGCGGTCATGAGCCCGTACGCAAGCTTTGGGCGACCGAAGGCGAGCTCGTCTCGTCCAGGGAGTCCTTGCTTGCGATAGGAGGAATGCGAGCTGGAACCTGATTATGAAGGTGTGGAGCCGAACGCCACAACTGAACAATGATTTGAAATCCGTGCCAGTGATGGTGCGGATTTTTTCTTGTTCTGGGAGATGCACCAAGATTTCACTCGAATTTTACGGACAAACTACCAATTTTCATCGATTTGTCCGTAAACGACAATGATTTTGCCAAATGCAGTGCTGCTCATCATCTGCTCAATCACTGCACCTGACTTCGATTACGGGCAAAACGCCGATTTCTGAGATTTGCCCGTAATCTGAGACCACATTGCTTTGGCGAAGGTAACTGAGTAGAATATTTTTTCAAATTTTTGAGATTTTGTCTACTTTCAGAGCCGCGCGGACCGGATTTGGAGTCGGCGGTAGAACATTTTTTCAATTTTGGATGATTTTGTTCTACTTTCGGAGCCGTGCGGACCGGATTTGGAGTCGGCGGTAGAACATTTTTTCGATTTTTTGAGATTTTGTTCTACTTTCGAGTCCGCGCGCCCTGAATTTGGACCAACCGGTAGACAAAAATCACACGTTTCCTGCTGATGAAGTCTGACCTTGAGAAGTTTGTTCGTAAGCGGTCATTAAAATAACGGTGTGTACACGAATAGCCCGAGATAGTATGATTATCTCGGGTTATCATGTATGCATCGCTTTATTTTCAGGTAATGTTCCACGGAAGGAACTTTCGGAACCTTTCAGAATCAAATATTTCAATACTGGTAATTTCAGTCAGTACTTTTCTCAAGTACTCTTCGGGATCCAGGTGATTGAGCTTGGCTGTATATATCAGTGATAATGCGACAGCGTTAGACTGCGCTCCATCGAATGTTGATGAAGACAACCAGTTTTTCCTTCCCATTATTCTCTCTTTAATCATGATGAAAAAAACACACGCTTCCTGTAAGGAAACGTGCGCCACGAGAGTTTACTTGAAGCATGCTCTTGTATAGTCGGTTTCGCCGACAGAGTGATAAAGTACACCTGAAAGCTTAGGATTGACGAGGTGACTTTCGGTCATGGTATAGAGCGGAACGGCGGGCATGTCATCGTTCAGCAGCTGCTGGGCATTGCGCATGTTCTGCCAGAATGCCTTCTCATCATTGCCGTTTTTCCTGGCCTGTGCCAGCTGACTGTCATATGCCGGACTGTTATACTTGCCGTAGTTCTGGGGATTTGATGATGAGAGAACGTCGAAGTCACTTACAGGATTGGCGAAGTCAGCAAGCCAGAGGGTCAGGTTCATGTCGAAGTCGCCGTTGCTTACCTTGCCGCTGCTGCTCTTGGACGGCACGGATTCGACGTTGACCTTTGCGCCCTTGAAGGCTGTTTCGACCTTGGACTGCACGAACTGACCCACGTTTTTGGAAACGGTCTGGTCATCCGTGACGAGGTCAAGTGTGACGGATGACTTGCCAAGCTCCTTCATGCCCTTGTTCCAAAGTTCCTTTGCCTTCTTCATGTTGAATGTCTCGGAAGGAGTCATTTCCGTTGCGAAGTCCCTTTCTGTCGTCGGGTCGGTTGCAAGTTTTCTTGCAACGTAGGTTCCGGAGGCGGTGGAGCCGTCACTCAGGACCTTTTTGGCAAGTTCGTTCCGGTCGAGAGCCAGATAGACGGCGTGCCTGAGGTTTTTGTTGCTGAACGCCCTGTTTTCTGCAAGATTCATCCTGAGATAGTAGACACCTCCGCGGGTCAGGTGCATCAGATTCTTGTTTTTCTGCAGCCCCTGTGCGGTTGTTCCGGTAATCTGCGCATCGTCCAGTTTGTTTTCCTGGAAGAGTTGGTGCGCCGTGTTTGAGTCCTTGACAATCTGCATGACCATCTTGTCCATTCTGACGTTCTTTCTGTCATAGTAGTGGGTGTTTGGTGTCAGTGACCACTTGTCATTCGTGCCGGTCCAGCCCTGTACCTTGAAGGCACCGTTGCAGGCGACTCTTGCGCTGTTCGTCCCGTATTTGTCGCCGAACTTCTTTACGTACCCTGTATTTTGTGGGAAGAAAGCCGGCATGACCATCATCTTGTTGAAGTAGGGCATTGCGTATTCCAGGTCGACTCTGAGCGTATGCCTGTCCAACGCCCTGACGCCAAGACTTGAAGGAGGCATTTTGCCGGCCGAAATCTGTTCGGCATTCTTGATGCCGGTGAAGATGTAGTTGTAGCCGGACTTTGAGGTCGGTGCCGTTGACCTGCGCCAGGAGGTGACGAAGTCCTGTGCGGTGACCGGGTCACCGTTTGACCAGCGGGCATTTTTGCGCAGATGGTATGTGTATGTCCTGCCGGAGTTTGTCGGTTTGACGATGCTTGTGGCCATCGCTGGTATCAGCTTGCCGTTTTTTCCGGCACGGTACATGCCTTCCATCGACTGTTCCAGGACGTTCCATTGAGTCAGGTTTGCCTGGTTGGAGTTGTCAAGCGACAGGATGTCTCCGGTCTGCATCAGATACAGTGTCTTCGAATCGGATGCCTTCCTTTGATTTGCCGAGCAGGCTGTCAGCATGACTGCGCCCGATAAAAGCGTCAGTGAAGCAAGCAGCATTCCTTTCATTTTCATGAAAAATACCTCCTCTCAAATCAGGCACCCTGGAACGTTCCGTCTTCGACGTCCTGCAGGAACTTGGACAGTGACTTGAAGAATGCGTCCGGATTGTCTACGTTGTGACAGTGGCCTCCGTCTGGAGTTATGACCAGTCTGGAGTGAGGCAGTGTGTTTTGCATTCTTCTTGCAGAATCGAGCGGCATGGTGTCGAATTCACCGAACGTCAGCAGAGTCGGAGTCTCGATTTTATGCAAATCGGCGCGCCTGTCCCATCCGTTCAGCGTGCCCACCATGACGAACTCGTTGTTGCCCTGGAAGTGGTTGTAGACGGTCGCCGCGTTCAGGCTGACCATGTGCTTCAACTTCGGATGGCGCGTCACGTAGAGGGAGTAGAGCTTGCGGACCAGATGCTGGTACATCGGGTCGTCGAAGTTCTCCTCCTCCTCGACGTCGCGCATGTACTGCACCTCAAGGTCGGAGAAGAGGTCTTCGCGCAGCTTGTTGACATGCGGCGCGTATTCCTCGATGTTGTCAATCATGCTCATCAGGACGAGGCCTTTCAGGTGCTGACCGTATTTCAAGGCGTATTCCTGTGCCAGCAGTCCGCCCCAGGAATGGCCCAGCAGATAGAAGTTTTCAAGTCCCATCTTCTGACGGACTTCCTCAAGCTCGCTGAGATAGTAGTCAAGGGTCAGGAAGTGGCGGTTTTCCTCTTTGCTGAAGTCGGGCTGGTCCGAGTGATACGATCCGAGCTGGTCATACATGTAGACCTCAACGCCCATGTCATTGAGGTAGGGTGCGAAGTTCTCGAAGCCCTCGTGTGTTCCGCCGGGGCCGCCGTGGACGCACAGCAGTTTGATTGGGCCCTCGCCCACCTTGCGCGAGAAAAGATGATATCCGTTGTTCAGAGTTAAGATTGTCGTTCCTTGATTCATTTCATTCACCTCATGTATTGTATTCATGAAGAAGACGGAAAGTAAAACGCCCTGCAGGAATCATATGACTCCTGCAGGGCGTTTCCGCGGTACCACCTGCTGTTTGCCGGTGTGGAAACCGGCCTTGTCACGTGCGGCCCCGCGCCGTGCGCGAGGCGATACGTCAGTACTGTAGAGGGTACAACCTGAAACTGCTCATCGCAATTTCCGCTCAAAGGTGATTTTCGAAAAGCTTCATTGTAATTCCCTTACACCAGGACGGGAACTCTCTTGATACGTAAAAGCAGCCTACTCTCCTTCTCATTGCCGTTTAATCTTCATTTAATTTTCTTCTATTTTAGCACTGTTTCATGATTTGTCAACGAGATATTTGAATTATCTGAAAAAATACAGAGGCGCCATGCGCGCAAGCAGGCGTTTGTTGAACGCATTGGGGATGAATGCGTTTCAGAAAATATGCCTTTTTTCCTTGAACTTATGTCATATGATGCAAATATCGATGACAACAAGAGTAGAGAATATGCCAAATTTAAGGCGCATAAGGTCAACGACATGATCAAGGAATTCTCCAAACCACGCTATAGCGTTGACGTTTTGAAGGTTGAAGTTCCGGTTGTCATGAACTTTGTCGAAGGATATGGTGATGGAGAGCCGGTTTATACGAAAGAAGAAGCAAAGCGTTTGTTCAAAGAGCAAGATGAAGCAATGAACGGTGTGATACCGTTGGAAAGCAAAATATCGAAAGTTTAAATGAAGTCTTGAAAGAAACGGCAACTTCGTGGGAAAGTAAAACGGTAAGTCGTGTATAATCAAGAGATGAAGCTGTGGAAAACTCTGTCTTAAATTGAAAAACCGGATGCATGACGATTGCCGAAAAATCCGAACAATGGACTAAGGAAATAATATCCGAAAAAGTTCACTTTTCACTTGACGGACATAGCATGTTTGTTAGAAAATTCAAGATAAAGAGTTCTCGTAAATTACAGAGAACTAAGAATAAAGTATAGAAATTGGGGTAATTATGAGGAAAGTGGTTAAATTCGGCGGAAGCTCTCTTGCCGATTCAAAGCAGTTTGAAAAGGTCGGTAACATCATCAGTGCCGACGAATCAAGATTATACGTTGTTCCAAGCGCTCCTGGCAAACGTTTCTCAAAGGACACGAAAGTCACGGACATGCTGATCAAAGCTTATGAAATTACGGTTGAAGGCGGCGACTTGGGCGAACAGCTGAAGAAAATCAAAGCACGATATGATGAAATTATTGACGGACTTGGACTTGAGCTGACGCTTGACGATGAATTTGCGACAATTAAGGAGAATCTTGAAAAAGATCCTTACCTTGACTATGCTTCTTCTCGCGGAGAGTATCTGAACGGAAAGGTCCTTGCAAATTATCTCGGTTTTGAGTTCATCGACCCTTATGAAACGATTTTTTTCAACGAAGAGGGGCAGCTGAATGATTACAAGACCAACAAGGTTTTGAAAAAGCGCCTTGAAGAGGCTGAACATGCGGTGATTCCCGGTTTTTACGGACAAGGAAAGGATGGACGCGTCAAGACGTTTTCGCGCGGCGGATCTGACGTGACGGGGTCAATCGTGGCTGCTGCTGCCGGGGTCGATGTTTATGAAAACTGGACCGATGTTTCAGGATTTCTTGTTGCCGATCCGCGTATCGTGGAAGATCCAGAGACGATCAGCACGATCACGTATCGTGAGCTACGCGAGCTTTCATACATGGGAGCATCCGTTTTGCATGAAGAAGCAATTTTCCCGGTTCGCTCAAAGGGGATTCCGATCAATATCAGAAATACGAATCGTCCTCAAGATGAGGGAACATGGATCGTTGAAAGCACGGCCAAAAAACCTGCCTATACGATTACCGGAGTTGCCGGCAAAAAAGGCTTTTGTTCGGTTACGATTACGCAGGCCTTGATGAATTCTCAAATTGGCTTTGGACGCAGCGTGCTGCAAGCGTTTGAAGAAAGCAATATTTCGTTTGAACATATGCCTTCCGGAATCGATACTCTTTCAGTCGTCGTGCATGAAGACGAATTCCTGCTTAAAGAACAAGAAGTCGTGGCCCGTCTTCACAGAATGACCGAACCGGATTCAATCGAAATCGAATCGGATCTGGCGTTGATTGCGGTCGTCGGTCGCGGAATGAAGTCTCAAAGCGGGACTGCGGCAAGACTTTTTGCCGCACTGGCCAACGCAAACGTCAACATTCGCATGATTGACCAGGGATCTTCAGAATTGAACATTATCATCGGCGTTGCCAATAACGATTTTGAAGCCGCAATCAGGGCAATCTACGAAAATTTTGTGGCGCGTGTGTAAAAGCTGTCAGGCGAACGGAACGCTGACGATATGTGAATGGTGTAGAATATGGATAATCTCATTAAACAGTTAGAAGCGTTTGTTCCTTACAACGAACAGGAAGAACGCGATTTATCCGTGATGCTTGACTGGGCCAAGTGCGGGACGGACGTTTTGACAAGAAAGAACAAAGCGGCTCATTTTTCCGCTTCGGCATGGATCGTATCACCGGATCGAAAAAGTACTTTGATGTGCTTTCACAACATTTATAACTCCTGGTCGTGGATGGGCGGACATGCTGACGGCGATGCTGATTTAAAGCACGTCGTCGTAAAGGAAATAGGCGAAGAGTGCGGCCTTTCCCCGGACAAGCTGCATTTTCTGGATGACGGCATATTCTCCGTCGAGATTTTGACGGTCAACGGGCATGAGAAACGCGGAGAATACGTGCCTTCCCATCTGCATCTGAACGTGACGTATCTTTTGGAAACGGACCCTGCATTTGACCTGCAAAGCAAACCTGACGAAAACAAGGCGGTTTCCTGGATCAGGATTGCAGATCTCTCAAAGCGCGTTTCCGAACAATGGATGAATGAACGAATTTATTCAAAACTCGTCAAAAAAATTGCCGCAGCGGATTAGTTGAAAGAGGATTTGAAAAAGTCCCGTTTCTTACTTGAATTAAATGAAATGCCGAATGAAGGCGGTTGATTTGCGACTGACTTTGTCGGCATTTTTAAATACAGTGCTGCTCAACCAATTCAGCCCAAATTTACGGACAAACGGTTGTTTTTGCCAAATGCAGCGCCTGATAGATCAGCGCGCCAAGCTCTCAGGCAAATTTACCGCCAAACTATTTCTGGTAATTTCCATCATAACAGGCGCTTGTCTTGCATACGAAAAAGAACGGATCAGATTTGCAATCGATTGCAAATCTGATTCGTTTTTTCAATTTGAAGCAGAGTTTTCTCAAAGACTCTTTTTTACAAAAATTTGGAGCTTCCGCATGACGAACCGCAAAGAAGAATCGCCAAAAATAAAAGCGCTTGCACAATTAGCCGGTTTTGCATAAAATAAAAGTGATATAGCGATTGATTAGAGGGATGTTCATGGATATTGAGAAACTGCTTGCACTTTTTCCGCAAGCAAATTTGGGAGAAAAACAGGCCGGGGCGATTTCATTCAGGCAAGGGGATGCCTTTTTGAATATTCCCGCAGCTGAACTGTCAGAAAAAGAGCGAAAGATTTTGGAAATTTTCTTGGGGAAAACAGCTGATTTTGAAGTCGAATGCGGAGTATGGCAGGATTATCTGACGAAAAAAAGCAATGTTAAACCAATCAAGCGCGGCAAGATCAGGTTTATCCAATATGAGATACGCTCCTTGAACCAAGCTGAGTTTGACATGGAGATGTTCAAAAAGGCTTTTTCCGCACTGTTTCCAAAAGAACCGGAAGCTGTTTTCTTTTTGTCAAAGAACAGCGGCGTGGCGATTGAAAAAATCAATGCTGCAAGTTTTGACAAAGAGGAGTTTAAGGGAATCATTCAGGCGCTTGATGCCGATCTTGGTGCAAACTGCCGTGTATTTGTCGGACATATCTGGGATCATAAGGATGATTTGTGCGAACTTTTTTCCGCAGAACGGCGGGTTTTTTTGACGGAAAATCCGTCTGAACAGGTTTTTGATCTGGCCGAAGTAGCGCTTCATCACTATTGTCATGAAATGACCTCAAAAAGTCCGCTTGCCCAAAAATACCATCAATTGATTTCTGAAGACCCGCAGCTGAAAAAGATCGTCGTTGCCTTGTATCATGAAAAAGGCAACGTTTCATCAGCGGCAAAAAATTTATATCTTCACAGAAACACTCTTCAGTACAGAATAGACAGACTTCGTCAGGAGACCGGACTCAATTTGCGCCGGATGGATGACCTGGTTTTTTGCTATTTGATGCTGCAGTGACCATGGACGCCTTTGAGTGGTGCGGAAATTGAAAAGGAACGTTTATGCAACCGTTTTCGTAAAAGTGCACAAAGGCTGCTGAATTTTTTGTGCAACTTGTGCTAGTCTGAAGAAAGCCTTTTCAATATAATTGTAAGCGTAAACATGATAAAGGACAGGTGAAAAAAATGGTTGAATTGAATTTAAAACATATTTACAAGCATTATGATAATGCCGAAGACGGTCAATATTCCGTAACCGACTTCAATTTGGACATCAAGGATCGGGAATTCATCGTTTTTGTCGGACCGTCAGGCTGCGGCAAATCAACAACCTTGCGCATGATTGCCGGCTTGGAAGACATTTCCAAGGGCGAATTTTTGATTGACGGTCGCGTTGTTAACGATGAAGCACCAAAAGATCGCGACATTGCCATGGTTTTCCAAAACTACGCCTTGTATCCTCACATGACTGTTTATGACAACATGGCATTTGGTTTGAAACTGCGCAAGTATGACAAAGAAGACATCGACAAGCGCGTTCATCATGCCGCAAAGATTTTGGGGCTGGAGGAATATCTCCAACGCAAACCGGCTGCTCTTTCCGGTGGTCAGCGTCAACGTGTCGCCTTGGGTCGCGCAATCGTGCGTGACGCGCCGATTTTCTTGATGGACGAACCGCTTTCAAACCTTGATGCCAAGCTTCGCGTTTCCATGCGCGCAGAAATCGCCAAGCTGCATCAACAACTTAAGACGACGACGATCTACGTTACGCACGATCAGACTGAAGCCATGACGATGGCCGATCGCATCGTCGTCATGCGCGATGGCAAGATTCAGCAAGTCGGAACACCGCAAGAAGTCTACGATCATCCGGCAAACGTGTTCGTTGGCGGATTCATCGGATCACCGGCAATGAACTTCTTCAAAGTGACGCTTAAGGACGGCAAAATTACCGATGATGGCAACAACTTTACGTTGTCGGTTCCGGAAGGATGCTTGAAGGTTTTGAAGGATAAGGGCTATGACGGAAAAGAAATCGTCTTCGGCATTCGTCCGGAAGACATTCATTCAGAACCTGCTTTCCTTAAAACGTTCCCTGAGTCTGTCGTCAACGCTGAAGTCGTCGTTTCAGAACTTCTTGGCGCTGACTCGCAGCTTTGCAGCCGCGTCGGCAATACGGAATTTGTTTCAAAAGTTGACGCGCGCGACTACCTTGCGCCAGGATCGAAGGTTCAAATGGGCTTTGACATCAACAAGGCGCACTTCTTCGACAAAGACTCGGAATTGTCCGTATATTAAAATCAGACCCCTGGTATTTCAAAGAGGCTTCGGAATGCTCCGTAGCCTCTTTTTGTGTATTTTATAAAATGCAGTGCGTTCTCTCAGACGAGGATTTGTGTCGCTTGAGCACAAATAATGACCGCTTGAACCGAATTTGTTTACAGCAAATTTGAAAAATGGTTAAATTAAAAACGTAAAGGGGTGAGATGATGAGGGTTCGAGTTGAGATCGGCACTGATGTTTCTGAAAAAGAAATCGTTTTGAGAACGAACGAGTACGATGAAGAGGTTGAACGGATGTTTTCGTTGCTGCAAAAGATTCAAAAGACGCCGCAGCTGATTTTTTATAAGGGCAGCACGGAATATTTCTTTTCCGCGGATAAAATTTTGTTTTTTGAAACAAGCGAAAGGCAAGTTTACGCGCATACGAAAAATGATGTTTTTGTCGTTAAGCACAGGCTTTACGAATTGGAAGATATTTTGAGCGGAAAATTCATGCGGATTTCCAAATCGACCATCGTCAATCTCAGTCACGTATACGCTTTGACGCAGTCTATTTCAGGATGTTCGATTCAATTTGCGAATACGCACAAGCAGGTCTACGTGTCGAGAAGATATTACAAGCTGCTGCGTGAACGCATGAAGGAAGTGAGGGAAAAAATATGATGAGAAAAAAATTTTGGGGCGTGCTTTTGATTTTAGCCGCGATTGCTTTGGTTATCAGTCGCCTGGGTTTGAAATACAGCGTGCCGTTAGGTTTTTGGCAAGTTGTCGGAACGTTGTTCTTCGGGGCTGGACTGATTGAGGGGCTGAGCAAAAAGAAAATCGGAACGAGCGTTTTTTCGATTGCTTTTTTGCTGATTATTTATCAAGACCAGCTCAATCTGCGAAGCGTCGGATCCTGGACGATTATTGGGGCAGCACTGCTGATTACGATCGGGTTGAACATGATTTTTAAGCAGCATTTTCAGTTTTGGTATGAAAATGTTTCATCAGGAAAAAATTACATTATTAATGGGGATAACGGAAAAGAGGAAGAAAGCAAAGAATATGAGGAATTTACCGAAAATGAGGTTGGATCGACGATCAAAGTCAGTTCATTTTTGAACACGACGTCGCGATATGTTCAATCGCAAAATCTCAGACGAATCGACGTCAAGGCCAATCTTTCAGACGTCAATCTGTATTTGGACAACGCCATGCTTCAGGACGGGCACGCAACGATCAAAGTTGACGTTTCTTTAGGCGACGTCAACATTTACGTGCCGAGGTCATGGGATGTCAACAACAGCGTCGATGCTTTTTTGGCAGACGTTAAGTTTGTCGGCATGCCGTCCGGCGAAGGAACCCAAAACCTTAAAGTCGAAGGAAGCGTCCGCTTGGGCGACGTCAAGATTCACTACGTATAATTTTAAGCGGAGATGATGCCGCACTGGATTTTCTAAAAAGGTTCTTCTTAATTAAATGAAATGCCGAACGAGGCGGGTCGATTTGTGACTTGTTTTGTTCGACATTTTTTCAATTTTGATAAGTGAAAACCGGTTCATTTTGCAAGATGCAGTGCTGCGAATCAGCGTGCCAGCCCTCGGTTACGGGCAAAATAGCGATTTTTGTGATATGCCCGTAAAATGCAGCCCTCGGTTACGGGCAAAATGTCGATTTTTGAAATTTGCCCGTAAAATGCTGCTCTCGGTTACGGGCAAAACCACGTTGTATATAAAACCTGGATGATTCGCAATAAATCGCAAAGCATCCTGATTTTTTCTGTCTTAAAGGTTATTGGTAGCGCAATTATTTATTTCTGTGCTATCCTTAGGTAAATAGTTAATAAACATGAAGCTGTTGGTTACAAAAGAAGGGAAAGCAGCATTTGCAGTCGGAATCGTTTTGATTTCGTCGGTACTTTTTGTGAACCGAAATCCGGCAGATAAAAAAACGTGAGCTTATTATTACCATTAGTTATCAATTATGTGATACGATATAATCGTAAATTGATAAAGGATGGCGATTGTTATGGAAACAATTCAACACAAATTTAACTGGTTCAGTTTGGTTGTAGGTGTTATTTTGTTTGTGGCAGGCATAGTCACATTCATTCATCTAGGTACAACGCTTGAGTTCATTTCTATTATCATTGGTGCAACGGCAGTTGTTAAGGGTTTGTATGAATTATGGTTCAAGCACGTTCTTGATACGACGACCGAAGAAAAGACGCTTGGTCTTTTAGCAATGGGAATCGTTGATCTCGTGCTTGGCTTCCTGTTCATTTTCAAAGCTGCAACTGGTGCCCAGGTCGTAGCGTATATCTTTGCTTTGTGGTTCATCTTCGACGCAATTGTTCAGCTTGCTGCTTCAAAGCAGTTTAAAAACGCCGGCAAAGCACACTACGTCTGGATGATCGTATTGAACGTCATCGCCCTGATTTTAGGCATCGCATTGTTGTTCAATCCGCTCCTTGCCAGCATCGCAATCGTGTGGATCGTTTCAATCTACTTGGTTGTCACAGGCATTTCGCAGTTTATATCTGCATTTTAGTTTGTCTGCGAACGAGCCCCGTTTCGGTTTGAAACGGGGCTTTTTGTCAAATTCAGTGCGGCATCCTGATTCCGAAAACGAACGCGGATTTTTTGAAAAATGCAGTGGCGCAACCTGATTCCAAAAACGAATGATGCTTTCATCTCTGCATTTGGCAGAAAAATTGGGGGACGTGCTCACATCGAAAACGTGACGTCTTACGGTTTCTTTTTGATTGCCTGGTTCAAGATGCTTGTAATCAAGCAAAGTTTGAACATATAATAGTTCCATCAAGCAAACAAAGGGGAATTTAGCTATGAAGGAAAGGTCAATTGAAGTTTCGAACCTCAAAAAATATTTTAAAGACGTCAAAGCCGTCGACGACATCAGCTTCTCGGTCGAACAAGGCGAACTGTTCGGTTTTCTCGGCGTCAACGGTGCCGGAAAATCGACCGTAATCAATATTTTGTGCACCTTATATAAAAAAGACGGCGGAAGCGTGCGTGTTTTGGGAAACGAAGTCGGAAAGGACGATGAAAAAATTCGGCAGGACATCGGGATGGTTCATCAGGAAAATTCCCTTGATGAGCTGCTGACGGTCAAGGAAAATCTGCAGATTCGCGGGGGGCTTTATGGCGAGACTAAGGAAAATCTCAGGAAGAATTTTGACAAAGTCGTCAAACTTCTTGGGTTGAAAGATTTTTTGAACAGACCGTACGGAAAACTTTCCGGAGGTCAAAAACGCAGGGCAGAGATTGCGGCGGCACTGATGCACGAACCCAAGATCCTGTTTTTGGATGAACCGACGACGGGACTTGATCCGGCAACGAGAAAGAAGGTCTGGGAAGCAATCGTTTCTTTGCAAAAAGAACTTGGGATGACCGTCTTTTTGACGACGCATTACATGGAAGAAGCTGCCAATGCAAAGCACGTCTGCATCATCGATCATGGCAAGGTGCTGATGGCCGGAACGCCATTTGAGTTGAAGAATACATACGTCAAAGACATTTTGCGACTTTATTTTGAACCTGAAAAAAAGGATGAAGTCAAAGAGTCTGCAGCAATCAAAGCTCTGCATTTGACAAAAGAAACGGATGACATGATCGAAGCAGAACTTGAATGCACGAAGGACGCATTGGACGTTTTGGAGAAAATCAGAGGAGAAATCAAAGGTTTTGAAGTCGTTCAGGGAACGATGGACGATTTGTTCATCAACGTGACAGGGGGAAATAAAAATGCATAAATTTTGGAATTTGGTGAAGAGGCATTGTTTGGTGTTCCTTCGCGACAAGACTGCCGTGTTCTTTTCGTTTTTGGCGATGATCATCATCATCGTGCTGATGGGCGTCTTTTTGTCCAAGATGAACGTTGACAGCATTTTGAGCCTTTTGGAGCAATTTCGTCGTTCAAAAGCAACGGCAACGGACAGGAAGAATGCGACGGAACTCGTTTATTACTGCATCCTGGCCGGAATTTTGATGACGAATTCGCTGACCGTATCCACCAGCGTGATCGGAATATACATCGACGACATCAAGAGTCATGCGATTGATTGCTTTTATTCGGCACCGATCAAGCGCAGCATTGTCTCGTTGTCATACATCGCAGCGTCAATGATGGTTTCGATGATGATGTGTTTGGCAACGCTCGGCGTTTTTTTGGCATTTATCGTTTTAGACGGCGGAGAGATGCTTTCGCTGACGAGTCTGCTGAAGGTCATCGTGGGAATTGCGCTCAACGTCGTTTTGTTTTCGATCGTTGCGTACGGGATTTCGCTTGGGCTCAGAAGTTCAAAGGGCTGGTCGACGCTTGCAAGCATTTCCGGAACGCTGGTCGGATTTTTGGGAGGAGTATATTTGCCGATGGGCTTTCTTCCAAAAGGCGTTGCGAGTGTTTTGAAGTTTTTGCCTTTTTTGCACGGCGCATCGATTTTGCGCAAAAGCTGCGTTCAAGCCGCGTTGGATAAGACGTTTGCCGGTTGTCCGTCAGAAATTGCGACAAATTATCAGGAATATATCGGCATTACCGTCAAAGCCGGCGGACACGTTTTGAGCACGGCTGCACAGGTCGGAATCATGACATTGTGGCTCGTTGCAGCGTTGGCAGCCGTTTTTGCAATTTCGCGGAGGAAGCATTTGAACGAATGAAAATTATGATATCGCCTGCAGACGACGAGGAAGAAGAAATTATTATAAAATGCAGTGCTGCTTGACTAAGATCTCACTCAAATTTACGGACAAAAGCTTTATTTTTGATGATTTGTCCGTAAGCAAAACGCATTTTACGGACAAACCGGCATTTTCCGGTGATTTGTCCGTAAATTTTTGGCCATTATGCTGGTGATTTACGGACAGAAGACTGTTTTTGGAGCATTTGTCCGTAAAACCAGGTCCGAAACGTCTGAATTTTTACGGACAAACGGCTGTTTTCGCCCATTTTGTCCGTAATCGCCATTTTTCGAGCAGGCCAATTACGGACAGACGCCCCATTTTCATCGATGTGTCCGTAAACGGCAGAGCTCTTGCCAAATGCAGCGCCTGATAAAGCAGCACGCCAAGTTATTTTGCTTATTTCCATCACGGAAGGCGATTGGCATGAATACTAAAAAAACCGGATCAGATTTACAATTGATCGATCCGGTTTTTCGATTTGAGGCAGAGTTTTTTCCCAGCCTCTTCACAATTATTTATGCGCGCTTCTTTTTGACTTCTCCCAGTCCGAAGAACGAAAGCAAAACTGCCAAGAATCCCAATCCTGCAACGGGCACGTTTTCTTCAGAGCCTAAGGCAGGATATGCTTTTTTATTGTCGCTTTGCAAAATTTGCTGCTGTGCTGAAACCAGTTCTTCAAGCTGCTTCGTGCTCAGCTTGCGATTGGCTTGTGCTGCTGCTTGCTTTGCATCTGCAAGCACTTTTTTGGCATTTTCCAATTCCTGCAGGCTTGCGTTGTATTTTTTGAGTGCCGCTTCGTAAGCCTGCTGTTTGTTTGCCGCTTCCTGCTTGGCGTTTTCCAGGTTCTTTTTCGTTTCTTCCAAAAGCTTGTTGGCATTCTCTAAAGCATCGAGCTTGTTTTGTGCCGATTCTAACGCTTGTTGTTTTTCTGCCAGAACTTTGTTGGCAAAATCAAGATTGCCCTTGGCTTGTTTCAAGTTTTCAGCCGCCAGTTTCTGAGCCGTCTTGGCTGCCGTCAGCTCAGCCTGTGCTTTCGTCAAAGCATTCTTCTTCGTTTCTGCTTCCTGTTTACTTTTTGCCAAATCCAGTTCTGCAGCCGCTTTTGCATTTTTAGCAGCTTCAACTTTTTGTTCTTGTTCCTTTTGAACTTTGGTCAAATTGTCAAGTTCTCTTTTAAGCTCGGTATTTTTCGCTTTTGAAGCGGACAGTTTCTTGCTGCTTGCATCAAGCCTGCTTTGTGCCGTCTTGAATGCGGCATTCGTTGCGGCCTGTTTGGCAACAGCGTTTGAATAGTCCGTTTGTGCCGCATGGTTTTCGGTTTGTGCGCTGCTCAATTTGGCCGCTGCCGCATCAAGTTCATTTTTGGCCTGATCTGCTTTGGCTTTTGCTCTTGCCAAATCTTGTTGAGCCTCGCTCAGAGCCGTATTCGATGCCTGAACCGATATCGGTTCAAGTCCCTTGATCGGCGTCACGTCAGGAGTTTCACTGCTGTAATCAGTATGGATGAAGAAATGCGATGCTCCCATCGAATCGATTCCGAGGCCAACGCTGCGTTTCGTTTCATCAATAAAATTATATAAATGTCCCCAGGCGCTGCCGGCATCGCCGAACATCATTCCCATAATATCGCCGTAAATGTTTCCCTTGAGCATGTCCATCGTAAAATACCCATACTCCGGCCGATTTTTATAGATGTTGATCACGTTGACGTTTTTGCCGTCTTGATAAAATGAAAGGCCTGATCCCCAATTTTCGCCATAATCATCCAGCCAATACTTAAAAGCCGCCTTGGTAATCGCTTCAACATAGTGTCCCTTGCCGTTCCAAATGCTCCAGTTTTTATCAGAATAGTTCTGCGCAATGTCTTTGGCCGCATTCATATCGACGCGCATTGAGATCATGTCGGTCTTGATTCCCCACTGTCTTCTTGCATCGTTGATCAGGTTCAGCGCATAAATCATCAGTTCATCATAGTCATCTTGAGTAACGTCTTGAAGGCTGCTGAATTTTTTTGAAGAATCGTTTACGATCCTGTACTCGATCCTTCCGTCAGAATAGTAGTAAATCTGATAATTGTTCGTATAAGGATTCGGATTGTCCTTGTCAAACTGCGTATAAAACTTTTTTTGGAATTCTGAAAGCGCCTTTTGATAAGCTGCTTTTTCAGCTGCACTCATCTTTCTGAGCTCATCTTCGGTTTTCCAGCCGTTGACTGCTTTCTTCCAGTCGTCAACGTTGATTTTGAGCGTCCCCTTATTCAACGAATCAAGTTGGTTTTGTGCCTGTTTTTTCTCCTCAACGGCAGCATCATAAGCTTTCCTTTTAGCCGCATATTCCGCCTGAATCTTTTCAAATGCGGCCTTGGCGGCATCTGCTTTTTGCTTTGCTTCTTTGGCCTTTGAATCTGCCTGCCCTTTTTCGGAAACGAGCGTTTTATACTCAGAAAGCGTTTTTTCATAATCTTTTTGTGCACTTTCAAGCTCGGCTTTTGCTTTGACGAGTTCCTTGTTCAGATTTTCCGTCGTCAGCCCTTCAAGTTTTGCCAAAGCATCCTTATATGCCTGTGAGGCCGAATCGGCTTTTGATTGGGCATCTTGTTGATTTTGACCGGCAGCATCAAAATCTTTTTTGGCAGCGTCATATTTTTGCTGAGCATCGTTTAAATTGCCCTGTGCAGTCTTATTTTCAGAAACGGCATCCTCTTTTTGCTTATCGGCATCATTTTTGGCTTGATTTGCCTTGTCCAATGCCGTTTCTGCTTTGGTCTGCTCATCTTTTCTGGCCGAAATTTCTGCATTCAGCTCATCTTTTTTGTCATTCAGCTGACCTTTGTTCAAGGCATCATTTTCCTTTTGAGCCTGATCTTTATTTGCTTGTGCCTGATCAGCGTCTGCTTGAGCCTTGTCCTTGTCTGATTTGGCCTGATCCTGCTCCTTTTGAGCCTGATCTTTTGCATTTTCTTTGTCGGCTTGATCTTTTTTGGCTGAATCTGCCTTCGACTGCGCATCATTCAGCTCTTTTGAAGCATTGTCAACATCGCCTTTTGCTGAAGAAATCTGGTTCGATGATGCTTCGTTTCGTTTTTGATGATCATACTTTTCCTGAGCATCTTTTACAGCCGCAGCCGCTTGGTTCTTTTCTGATTCGACTTTATTCAAATCAGCTTTATCGGCATCATTTTTAGCCTGCGTCTCATTAAAATCCTGTTGTGCAGAGTTCAATGCCGCATTTGCTTTTTGGGTTTCTGATGCAGCTTGTTTTGACGTTTTGACGTCATTTTTGATGGTTGTTTCGTTCTTTGCGGTCGTTTCGATAGTCAAGTCCTAATTTGTGTGTAAATTATTTTTTCTCCCGGGCACTAGTTGTG
>OIDD01000545.1_pt1 | contig 20181 bp, 22 predicted proteins | sample 1606751 | NCBI WGS metagenome assembly OIDD01 (sample SAMEA3882544, study PRJEB24775) | human gut metagenome | biome: human-associated habitat; feature: intestine environment; material: feces | place: Netherlands | collected 2009/2010
ATCAAGAAAAAAGAAGCGCTGAGTGCTTCAAAAGAGGCGATTCATCCCCCACTTAAAGAAGTGGGGGGCATTCTCGCCCCTTTAGGGTAAAGAATAAGCATCCGGAATCTCGATAAGCGGTTGGAAGCGCTTTAAATTAGAAAAAATAATTTGTAACAAAAGAGAAATATTACAGACTGTAATGGCAAAAACGAGACGAAAACAGTTTGAAAGCCGATAAAATGGCATTTATCCGGGTGCGCAGCAACCAGGGGGATCTTCGTGAAACATTTTTGTAACATTAGAGGGCTTTTTGACCGATTTTGTAAATTTACTGTAATTGAGTTGAGGATTGTTAAATGGTAACATAGCTATTGTACTTAAAACGAACGAAAGAAATTTCGGGATTCTGGTTAAATTTAGTTGTTTAGGAAGGTAGTCGCTAATGAGAAATTCTAAGTTGCTCAAGATAACGTTGACAGTTGCAGCAGCGTTGACGTTCGCAAGTTTTGCGGAATCATCCGCCAAAGCAGATACGCAGGCAGATATCGATGCAATCACGCAAAAGATCAAGGATACGGAAAAAAGCATCAAGGAAGGTCAGGAAAAACTTTCCAAGCTTGAAGATCTTCAATACCAAAAATCAATGGAAATCGACGGTTTGAAGAAGAACATCAAGGCTCGCAAAGCTCAGCTTGCTCGTCAGGCGCGTGCCGCTCAGGTCAACAATGCCGGTTCGATGATCGACTTTGTTTCAAAGTCAAAGAACCTGTCTGAAGCAATCAGCCGCACGTTTACGGTCGCAACTCTTGTTCATGCCAACAACCAGGCCGTTGCTCAGCAAAAAGCCGATCAGGAAAAGGTTGCTGCCGATAAGGCAGTCGTTGACAAGGCCGCAGCCGATCAGACACAAGCAAACAAGAATTTCAACAATGATCTGGCACAATTAGCCGTTCAAAAGACGCAGCTTGAAGTCAAGAAAGCAAAGGAAGACGAAGCTGCCAGAAAAGCTGCTCAAGAAGCAGAAAAGAAGGCAAGAGAAGCAGCTGAAAAGGTTGCCGATGCTAAAAACGAACGCGATGCGCAAAACGCTCTCAACGATGCAAACAATGCGGTTGCTTCAGTTACGAAGTCAGATAACAACAATAACAATAACAATAACAACGTTGCTGCTCAAGCAAGCACGCAACAGACAAGCAATACGAGCGCTGCTCCGGCAGCCAAGTACGGCAGCGTTGTCGGTTACGCATTGTCGTTCCAAGGGGTGCCTTACGTTTACGGCGGCACATCACCTTCCGGCTTTGACTGCTCCGGCTTGGTTCAATACGTGTTTGCAGCTTTCGGCAAGCAGCTCCCAAGAACTGCTGGGGCTCAAAAAGCGGTATGTACGCCGATTTCTGAAAGCCAATTGCAGCCAGGCGATTTGGTCTTCTGGGGTACGGGACATGTTGGTATCTATATCGGCGGCGGAAACTTTGTGCATGCACCGACAACGGGGGATCACGTCAAGGTTACGTCAATGAATTATTATCATCCTGATTCATACGGACGCGTAAACTAAGGCGTTGCCGAGTATAACTAAAACCAGAATTCTACGATATATAAATAAGAAAAAGAATCACAGTTTTCTGTGGTTCTTTTTTTGCGAAAAAAAGCAAAAATATTTATTAATAAGCTTAAAAAGCATTGATATTTTGTCGATTGTCTATAAAAAAGGAGACTATTGGAGTTAAAAAAGTGGAGAAAGAAATTTGATTTTGGAGGGAATTTCATGCAGACGGTGACCTTTGAAAACAACAAGCAGGTTTTGGAATACGCAGCTTCGAATGCTGACCAAATCCTTGTTTTATTCAGTACATATGTCGAAATCGAAATGATTGACGCAAAACTTCCGGAAAACGTGATTGTCGCGTCGTCATTTGCGCAAACTTATGCGGGCGCACGCAAAGAACGCGGATTTACCGGGTTTGTCATTGATAAAAACGAATGCGAAATCGTGCCGATTGCCGATTTGCCGATTTTGTCGCGCTATGATCTGAAAAAAGCCTACGACAAGGTCAAAGACAATCCGAATGCTTTCATGTATCTGATCGCTGACGGATTGTCCGGTCAAGAAGACATGATTTTGACGAGTCTTTACTTCATGAGGCCTGATTTCAAGATGATCGGTGGTTCCGCAGGCGATACGAAACACGATGAAACGTTGATCTATTATGGCAGCCATCGTGTCAAGCATCTGTGCATTTTCGTTGATTGCAAAAAACGGACGAAACTCGTCAAGGAAAATATTTATGTGCCTACCGGAAAGAAGATGCTCGTGACGAATTCCGATCCGATCAAGCGGTGCGTCTATACGTTCAATAATCGGCCGGCCGATGAAGAGTATGCCAGAATATTGGGCATCCCGCTTTACGATTTGCATGATGCGTTCATTTCGCATCCGTTAGGACAAAAAATTGATGGAGAATTGTTCATCAATTCGCCTCAAAAGATCAATCACGATCATTCGATCACGTTTTATTCGGAAATTATTCCGAACAAGTTCATCGACGTGCTCGGGTTAGGCGACACGAAGCAGATTATGGCAGAGACAAGAGAAAAGATGGGCATGAAACCCAGCACGCTGCTTTCGATCAATTGCGTCCTGAGAGATCTGTATTTTAAAAAACACGGAAAATGGCGCGAAGTTTTTGCGTCATTGGACGAGTTAAACGGAAAAGAAGCCGGATACGTCAGCGCTGGCGAGCAATATAACTTTGAACATTGCAACCAGACGATGGTTCTGCTCGGAATCGAATAGAAAGGGAAGAAATCAAATAATGAAATGGTTCAAAAAGAAAGATGAAGTCGTTGTGGAAGAAAAAAAGGAATCAGAATTAGATCTTCATGAAAACATTACGGCAACGGAATACTATTCAACGGTTTATGATTTGACCAAGCAAACGCAAAAACAGTTTCAAAATCTAATGAAAATGGAGAGCGATTCGACGCAAAGTCTGGATCAGCTCCTGAACGTCAATCAGGAAACGATTGAAAGCATTCGTGAATCCTCGAAAACATCAAAGGAACTTGCCGAAACGAATGACAAACTGGAAGAAAAAATTTCAGCCGTTGCAGGCGAGATGAAGGTTACGAGCGATGCAATCGAAGGTTCCAAGGAAAACTTTGAGACAATGGGCAATATTGTCGACAATCTTGACGAGTTCATCAAAAACATTACGAACGAGGTGGGCACTTTGCGCACTGAATTTGACAACATTTCAACCAAAGCACAAAGCATTGACGATATTGCCGAAAGTACCACCATTTTGGCGCTGAACGCTTCAATCGAAGCCAACCGCGCCGGAGAAGCCGGCAAAGGCTTTGCGGTCGTTGCGAGCGAAACAAGCAATCTTGCTCAAGGCACCAAAGGATTTTCGCGCGAAATTCTGTCTTCGATGAATGAGCTCAGAAACGTCGTCGTCCGGCTGCAAAAACAGGTCGAGGCCGTAACCGGGGTGATTGAAAAAACAAATGCAACCGTCAGCGATGTTACGGAAGGGTTTGAAACAATCAAAGAATCCGGCGCAAACGTGAGCGTTCATCTGGATGACGTCTTGAGCATTCAAAACGAAAACGTAGAATACATCAACAAGATGAGCGAAACGATGGAAGACGTCGTTGCCAAATCTGAAGAAGACAGCAATCGACTGCAGATTTTGGTCGACAGCGTCGATAATCGTTCAATTAATTACAAGAACATTTCAAATGACTTGGAACAATTGAACCTGCTTTCCGAAAAAGCCAAAAACAACTAACTGACAAAGTCCTTGCCGATGTAAAAGTCGACGAGGACTTTTTGCGATTGGGTTTTCGTGTTATCATATAGTTATTCTAAAGATTTGGAAGGTAACGGCATGGTAAAGCTGGTTTTAATCAGACACGGGCAAAGCATTGCCAATAAAGAAGACGTTTATACGGGATGGTCCGACTCTCCGCTGACAAAAAAGGGCATCAGTCAGGCGCGACATGCGGGCAAGCTGCTGCTTCATGAAAAAATCAACTTTTCGGACGTGCACACTTCCGTTTTGGTGCGCGCAATCAAGACCGCAAACATCGTTTTGGATGAAATCGGACAAAGCTATTTGCCGATTCATAAAACGTGGCGCTTGAACGAGCGACATTACGGGGCATTGCGCGGCTTAAACAAAAACAGAACGCGCGAAATATACGGTGAAGAACAGGTTGCGTTATGGCGTCGTTCATTTTATACGGTGCCGCCGCTATTGGAAAAAATTGATCACGACAGGCGATACGATCGTTTTCCTGATGTCGTCGTGCCGCGCGGCGAAAGCTTGAAGATGGCTTATGACAGAATCGTGCCGTACTGGACGGAGAGGATTGCACCGAAATTGCTTAACGGAGAAAACCAGCTTGTTGTGGCTCACGGGAGCACTCTGCGCGCGATGATCAAGTTCATTGAGCACATCAGCGATCAGGGAATTGATGGCGTCGAGGTCGCAAACGGAACACCGATAATTTATGAACTCGACCATCGATTGAAAATCGTCGAAAAGAAAATTTTATAGCAAAAAAAACAGGATTGGATGCAAAAATCCAATCCTGTTTTGCGTCTTTACAAGTATGACGCTTATTTTGCCAAAGAACCCATCGGATCCCAAGGAGCCAAAACCTTTGGCTCTTCCTTCAAGATTTCCTGGAGTTCTTCTGGCAGGAACTTCTTGTTAACGACGACTTGGTAGCAGTATTCTTCCATCCAGCTGTCGCTCATGACGAAGAAGCCCTTCGTTCCGACTTGGTCGCCCCATGAGTTTTCGACTTTCCACTTGTCAGGCTTGCCATCAACCAGGTTGACGCCTGTCAAGACCATTGCGTGAGTCATCAAGCTTTCGCAGTAGTCAAGGCGTTCTGCTTTGGACATTGAGAAATCAACATCGAACAATTCGTCATTGTGGTAAAGTTCAGTATCCATGATTCCTTTTTTGCGATCGGATGATTGGCCAACGTCTGAGCCGAACCAAACGCTTTCGCCTGCTTCAAGCTGTTTGATCGCAATTTTGCGGAACGTGTCCATGTCGACGTTCAAGTGACGAACTTCGCGTCCGCCGACGACGTTGCCGAGCATTTCGACCGTGTACATGTGGTTGTAAGGCTTGTCTTCTGTCGGTGCATTGATGACGGAAACATAGTCTTCCGTATTCCAGCCAACGTATTTCTTGAAGAATTCCTGCGGAGTCAGGTCACGATCAAGATGATAGTTATTGTCCTTGTCGCGATATTCGAAGTCGAATTTTGCAGGCGGTTCGCCGAAACTGTAGGCACACATGCGATAAACTTCTGAGAGCATCTTTTGTTTTCTTGCTTCAAGCTCATCTTCTGAAGCATTGGCATTGACGAGTTCGCGCAATTCGACGGCATCCTTGCGAAGTTTCAGATTCAATGTTGAATTGAATTCACGGGATGCAGAAGAATTGAACGTTTCTGGCATGACTGACTTTGGAACGACGCCATACTTGTCAATGATGGCCATGAACATGTCCCACTGGCCGCCGTCTTGTTGAGGCGTCTGCATGAGCCAGGCAACCTTGCGATCAGATGTTGGCAATGCGGCCGTCTTAATGACGTTTTCATAGAAATAATTTGATTTTTCAAGCTTGTCCCAGAAGAAAGTATAGTTTTGTGAAAGCTCAAAATCGTCTGCAACGCCGAATTTGTCCTTCATGTCATGACGCATCGTGTTCAATGCGGCAAACATCCAACAACGTCCGGATTGTTTTTGATTGGCAACTTTTCCCGTATCCAAATCAATTGAGAAAACAGGATCCATGTTGATTTCTGAACGATAGTCGGCACTTGTTGCCAGGATTCCGTTCTTTGTTACGGCGCGTTCCGCAACGTTGTGATTTGCTTTTGCATCAAGTTCTTCTTGGAACTTCTTTAATTGGTTTGCACTAATGTCTTTAGCCAAGACGTTCACCTTCCTTTAACAAACTATTAATAATTTTATAGCATTTATTAAATTAAGTAAATAAGCGAGTTTGACAAAACGCTATTTTGCCTCGAGAACTTCAGGTCCGTTTTGGCGACCGACGATTACCGTATCGACCATGTCAAGGAAAAGACCATGTTCAACGACGCCGACCTGGTGAATCAGATATTCTGCAAGCTCATGCGGATTGTCGATTTGTCCGAGATGAAGATCGATGATGTAGTTGTCCGAGTCCGTCAAAAGCAGTCCCCCCTTGTCGTCTTTTCGGAATGCAGGGTTCAAGCCTTTTTTCTCGAAACGTTCAAAGATTTTTTGACTGCCGTACGGAATAACTTCGACCGGAAGCGGGAACCGTCCCAATTTATCGACCATCTTGCTTTCGTCAACGATCCACATCACCTTGTCGGAATTCGTTGCAACGATTTTTTCGTAAAGCAAAGCGGCACCGCCGCCCTTGATTCCTTGAAAATCGCTGGAAATTTCATCGGCTCCGTCAATCGTAATATCGATATGATCAACGGTGTCGACCGATTTGAGCGGAATTCCGAGACTTTTGGCTTGATTGGCAGTTCTGATCGAAGTCGTAACTCCCGTAATTTTAAGATTTTCGTCTTTGACGCGTCGTCCTAGTTCTTCAACCATGTAATAGACGGTTGAACCGGTGCCAAGACCTACAGTCATGCCGTCTTTGATCCATTCAACCGATTTTTTGCCGACAAGGCTTTTAAGTTCGTTTTGATCCATTTTTCTCCTCCTGGACTATCGTTTAAATAAAAGGTTCTCAACCTCAGGGTGCTTTGCGAAATATTTTTGAGTATAAGAGCAGAGCGGAAGAACGGTTTTGTTTTCCTGCCTGACGTTTTGCAGGAATTCGACCGTGATCTTTTTGGCAAGTCCTTGACCGCGTGCCTTTTCATCAACCCAAGTGCGCTCAACGACGTAGGTTTTATTGTCGTTGATCATTTTAAAACCGATGCTGGCAAGCGTTTGATTATCATCATTAAGATATGCGAACTCATTTTCGCTCCATTTGAAGCTCATGAAAATACCCCCTAAAAATTATTTCTGATTAAATTATAACATGCTTGAATAAATACAGTAAATTCAAGCATTACAACAAGTTTGGCCTTGTTTTGTTATCCATTTTGTTATCTTCATCCCTTTTCCAGTGCTACCCTTGCATATAATTCAAAAAGCCTTTAATTGCTTCGTTACGCGTTTTATTAGTAACATGGGTATAAAAATTCAATGTTGTACTAATGTCGGAATGGCCCAAGCGTTCCCGCGTTGCTTGCAAGCTTGCGCCGCTCTCTAGAAGTAGCGTGCAATGTGTATGACGGAAACCGTGAACCCTGATGCGCCTTAGATTAGGGTTCTTTCGGTATATTCTATTTAACCACCGATTAACAGTATTTTTATGCGGGATGATACCGCCTTTACCGTCATCAAATATTATTTGTTGCGGTTTGTTGGCATTGCATCCCAGTTTTAGCAGCTCTTTCGCTTGATCATGTTTCCATTCAAGCAGGATGCTAAGCGTAACATCATCCAAAGCAAGGGTCCGAATACTTGCGGCGGTTTTTGGCTTATCAACGTAATTAAATCCGGTAAGACCGTTAGTTAAAGACTTGTCTATATTTAAAGCCTTTTCTTTGAAGTCAACATCCCCCCAGGTCAAGGCCAACAGTTCCCCTTTTCTGATACCTGAATAAGCTAGCAGACGGAAACAGGCATATATTTTCTTGTTTTCAGTTTCCTTCACCGCTTTAAGGAATTGTCCTAGCTCTTCGCGACTGTAAAAATTGTTGTCTTTCTGTACCTTGCGGCGCCTAGGGCGCGTAACATCTTTCATGGGATTAACTAAAATGTAGCCTTGCTTTCGCGCAAGATCTAAAATAGCGGCCGTTAGCGAGATGCACGCCGGCATACTAGAAGGAACAGCAACGAACCATGAATTAACGGCCGCCTGACATTGCCGAAGGGTTACTTTATCTACCTTGTAAGCCCCAAAAAATGGGGCTATATGTGTTCTATAGCGACTGTTAGTATTTGCTAGCGTGCTTTCTCTAACGGTTAACTTGTATGTTGCGAACCAGTCGGCGGCTACTTCGTCAAAAGTTACGGACTTTAAAGGCTTATTTAATAGTTCTCTATTGTCTTTCCGGTATTCAAGCCGAGTTAATTCCACTTGCGCCGCCTTCCTGCTTCTAAAACCCGTTTTCTGAATATATTTCTTTTTCCCGGTGTTTTCGTCAATACCTGCATATAGAACGAATTTATAACGTTTTTCGCCGTTTTTGAGCGTATATTCTTTAATTTTAGTCATTGTCTATCATCTCTTTCTAGAGTTTGCGCGCTCTGATATTTAGCAATAACCAAAATGTTTTTATATTACGCCTGGAAGAAGTAAATATGATCATCAGTTAAAAAGTTAGGTTATGTTAGGTTATAACAGGGGGTAATCTGGAGAAAAACAAGCGTGAATATCTTTACGGTTGTTCAAGGATGAAGAGAAATAATTATCTATTGGAAATACTTTTGATATAATTAGATTGTCATATCATTTTAGAGGGTCGGCCTTAGGGACCGGCTTTTTTATTTCAAGTTCAAAGATAAAAAAAGACATAACTATTTATTGGCAAGACGTGCAGCAATATTCTTTAATAATTCCTGATCTGCATCAGAAAAAGGCATCCCTTCCCAAAGAAAAGGTGCATTAGCACTTAATTCTAACTCTTTAGGCAATTCTTGCTTGCTAGTTCGCCCTAGCAGGTAATCAATCGAAACATCAAAATAATCTGCTACTTTTTCCAGGCTAGCCGTGTTTGTACTCTTATCCCATGAACGAAGCAACCCATTACTAAAGCCTAGCTTTATTTCAAGTTCACGAATTGAAATGTTTTTTTCAGACGCCAAAAGTCTTATTCTATCGTATATTTTCATGCTTTCCCCGGCTTTAATCCTTCCCGTTCATGATCCGTTTAATCATTTCTCTATCTTCATCAGAAAGCGGCTGGCCACGCCAAGTCATAATTATATCGTTGTCATCTAAAGCAACTTTTGAATTATCTTTCTTGCTTCGCGTATTAGTTCGCCCTAGTAGGTAATCAACCGAAACATCAAAATAATCTGCTACCTTATTTAATTTATCAACAGAAGGGGATTGCTTATTCCATTTAGAAATTGAACCGTTCCCAAAGCCTAGGGTTCTTTCAAGCTCCGCGACTGAAATTTTCTTTTTCACCGCCAAATCTTTAATAACGTCACGTAATCCCATAACTCATCACCTCACACTGATAATAATCTAATAAATATTTAGAAAAGCCTTGCGTTTAGTCTAATTATCTAATATACTAAAAACATCATAAAGCGAACATAGAGCGGTAAGACTGAGGCCGTATGGCATTTCTATACCCTCATAATAGATTATTGGCGGTTATCAGTCAACGTTTTTGTTTCGTTATAGACGATTGGAGGTGTTTTTTGTGGAAATATATAATGCTGTGAAAGGTATTTCTTTGAAAAAAGGAATATCAATTTATAAGCTGGAAAAAAATCTAGGATATCCCAACGGTTCAATTTCTAAATGGAATCGGCAAATTCCCAACGCTGTAAGATTGCAGGAAGTCGCGGACTATTTAGGAGTGACTAGTTCCTACATTTTAAGCCAATCTAGAAAGGAGAGATAAACATGAATGAACCGTTACAGGTAATGCTAACACCGGAACAAGATGCAGCCTTGCGAGGGTATTTCTATCAGGTCGCAAAGGAAGAAATAGAACGGGTAAGGCATGATGAAAAGCTTGAAATGTTGGTGTATACGCGTAAGAACTTAGCCGCGGCTTGCGGTTGTTCCCCTAGCCTAATTGATACATGGCAAAAAATGGGGCTTAGGGCATCCGTCATTAACGGACGAAGTTATTACACGAAGAAGGATATAGCTGAATTCTTTGCAAAATACCGAATTTAAAAAAGGCATATCGGTAAATGTGGAACCGATACGCCTAAAAAATGAGCTTGCGCGCTCTGATATTTATCAGTAACCCCAGAACCAAGAAAGGAATTACCAATGACTATTTATATTATAACATCTAGCGAAGGTCGCGTATATAAAGAAATTAAGCATGAATTGGAAAAGGCAGGCTATCATACAAAAACCCTTCTAGCCGACGTTCCCCAACCGGTTTTAGTAGGCCTTGCATCCGGTCGGCTGACTACATTCACCTTAAAAAAGCTGTTAGAAGCAAGCGTAAAAGGTGGATGCTTATGATCTATATCCAGCACGGATTAAACACAAACCAAATGCAGGCAACAGGGCAAGGCTTTACGGCTTTTCTATATAACTATCATCCCCGAAGAATTACAATAACCGCCAACAACAGGGATGCAGTTAAGCGCGGCTTAGATTATGCAATATCGGGCACAATGGCCGGCAACACGAGAAGCAATTCTAGTATAAAAGCCCGCGACGTGCTAGCAGTGGACCTTGATTATATATTCCCAGAATTAACGGACGTAACCATTTACCACGAATTAGAGAAGGCTCTAAGTCAAAGTAACTGGTATCTATATCCCACCGCTACAAACGGGCTAGGGCGGAACAGATACCGCCTGATTGTCATGCTAGAAGCCCCGATAACATCCCCCGAGGATTACAGCGCCTTAGTAAGCTTGATAACTCACGGACTAGGACGCGCGGGAATTATAACCGCCAAAGATGGTTCTAATGCAACATGGGGGCAATTATTTGGAACCCCAGTTATTAATCAGTTCTATCCGCCTAATTTGCCGCTAATACGTAAGCATGATGGATTAGCATATCCAACGGACAAGAAAACAATGCAAATTGTCAGAAATATATTAAAGCAGGAATACAACGAAAACCCTACACCGGGAATTGCTGCCCCCGTGCTACCTAAAACACGCGGAGCATACAAAAAAACGCGCCCGCAGTCGGCGGGATTGACCTATACAGGGCGCCTATTATCGGAATTCGCAAACGGAATTACTGAAGGTGCGCGTAATAATAAGCTATTTGAGTTAGTAGTTTATTCTTTGTCGCAAGGGATGGATGTTGCGGCGATCTGGAAACTGGTTCAAGGATTTAATTCATGTTTTGTTTACCCTAGCATTGACGGAAGAGAGCTAACAGCGCTATTTAGAAGCGCAATGAATACAAGAAGGAAGGATTTAAACAATGATTGATTTTATGGAGTTACCGCCGGACATAGAACAGGGCGTGGCCACGGAATTGCCGCCAATTGATAGCGTTGATAACCTGGTGGCCAAATTGCAGGAACAACACCCCAAGACACCGCCAACACCCGCCAATCTTGCAAAATGGCGTACTGTTGCTAAAGCAATGCAACATCAACAGGCGGAGTTGCGAAAGGCAGAGTTACAGTTAAGGGCGCCCGTTAGAAGCAAAGCTGACTTAATTCAACGCTTGACGGCGGAAGCACGATTATATAAGGCCGAACATACCAAGATAAACGATACAACAGGCAATGTTACAACACCGCGCATCCCACCCCGAGCGGTTGCCGATATTCTATTGAATAACATCAAGTTCGTTATTATTGGCAAGGACAACAAAGAGAATGCGTATAAAGCGCCGTATTTCTATGATATCGATCAAGGGATTTATGTATCATTGCAACGAGAGTTAGAGCGCCTTTGCTTGCTAGTGGAGCGTGAGTTAAACATTAAAGGCCGAAAAGAAACTATCGAATATATCCGCTTAGAAGCTCCGACCGTTGAACCAACTGAAAACCCCGCTTTGATTGTATGCAATAACGGTATTTACAACAAGGCAACAAAGCAATTAGAACCCTTTAACGATCAGTATAAGTTCATATCAAAGATAGCAACGAACTTAAACCTTGATGCATCCGAACCTGACTTTAACGGGTGGAAACTGTCAGAATGGATAAAAGAATTATCAGACGGTGATAAGAGCAAAGAGAAGTTAATATGGCAACTGATTGCAAGTACCGTTAACGCGAACTATGTACAGCCGTACGCTTTCTTTTTGGTTGACAACGGACAAGGGCGGACAGGCAAAAGCACTTTTGAAACGCTGCTTAAAAATCTAGTTGGTAAGGCTAATTACTCTAGTTTGATGCTAGTTGAGTTTGAGCATGATTTTAAGCTAGCAACGGCAATGGGTCGTGCGCTGATTATCGGGGATGACAACAACCCTAAGGACTATAACGAGAACAGCGCAAATTTTAAAAGTATGGTTACAGGGGACGTTGTTTTAATCAACCCTAAAGGATTACCACCGTATACGGATCAAAGCACCGCTACAATCGTTCAGAGCATGAACTCTTTACCGAAGTTTAAGGATGCAACAGGCGGTACTTTGCGCCGGTTAAAGATTATCAGGTTCAATCATCAGTATCCCGATACCCCGGCAGGGCGGAAGATCAAAGATGAGTATATCAAAGACACATCATTATTAGAATGGGTATTAAAGAAAGCTGTAACAATTGATATTGAGCGCCTGGAAGACACTGAAGAGAGCCGCGGCGAAGTCAGGGAGATAAAGCAACAGAGCGACCCTATAGCCTACTTCATGCAAGAGTATTTTCCAGAATTGACTAGCGCGCGCATCCCAACCGCTTTTCTGTTTAAATACTTCCTTGCAGTGATGGCATACGAGAACAACCCTAGCCGGATTACTCAACGCGTCTTCACCGAACGACTGAAAGAAAATCTTCCCGAGGGATGGAAGTATGAACGAAATTGTAAGTATGTTGGTGACTGGTGGGATGATAGAGACATGGACGTTTTAAACCTCTATGATCGTAAAAATGTTTATCCGTATGAACCAAAAAAACGGTACGCATATCAAGGTTTGATTTATAAATGCTGAATTTACCAACTATCTAGTTGGTTTATTGAAGCGCTAGTCGGTTCGCGCATTCTTTGAGAGAGTAAGGGAACCAACTATTACTGTATTATACCGACTAATATTTCTTATTCCTATATAAAGAAAAAGTATATGAAGAAAGTATGAATAACATATATACGTATATAGGGAATAAAAAAATCTTGTTGGTTTAGGTGGTAAAAGACGGTTCCCTTTATGTAGCAACTATTCCCGGCGCTGGCGCGGGAATTCGCTTAGGCGGTATCTAGTTGGTTTTGTTGGTAGCATGAATGGAAGGTAGTGATTTAATGGACATGAGCGAAAAAGAAAAGGCAGTGTTAACTATAATCCCAACAGGAAGCAAGAAGCCGATAAAAGGGGCAATGATTTGCGAGAAAACGGGACTAAGTAAGCGCGTAATGCAAGAAACAATAGCTAATCTGATTACAAAACACCATGCAAAAATTGGCGCAATTCGTAAGGGGAAGGAAACAGGCTATTATATTGTCCAGAATAAAGCAGATTTAGAGATGGCATTAAGACCATTACGCGCGCAAGTAAGGCGTATGGAAGAACGAATTAATATTTTAGAAAGTGAGAAGTGATAAAAATGAACATCAAATACCCGATGTTAGTCGAACAAAGTTATAAATCCCTGAAAGAATCAGGCTTTGAATTAACCAAAGCGGAAGTATATCGTAAAATGATTGAAGCAAATATTATAGACCGGTACGGCAAACCAACGGACGAAGCTATAAAAGAAGGATGGGTAAAAAATTATGATGCTGATAACCCTATTCAGAAATTCAAGCAAGATTACGGCTTCCCTTTTAATGTTCTGGATGATAAGCATTACAGACTAGACGAGCAAGGAACCGTGCTTATTGACGCCCCAGGGCTAGCAATTGCGGCGGCAGCTATTCAACTTAATCCGTCATCAAGCCCGAAAGCCGTAAGAGTCGCTGAGTGTATCGAAAACGAATTACGTAAAAAGGGCTACTTAGGAGGGGATGACAAATGACCGAAACTAAAAGTACAGATATGAACACCGCTAGAAAGTTAACGCGCATTGCCCAAGATCTACAAGCATTAGTTGGAATGATGGCACTAGTGAACATAAGTGACAACGAAATTAAATCGTTTTTCGTAAATCAAACATTGTCTCCGGTAATTGAGAGTTTAAGGAACTCAATTACTGACATTGAGAATTTAAGTGATGGGTTAGTGGAGTTAGATAAATAAAAAATAACTGAATAAGTTTAACTTAGGGGTTCTCCGGAAGTGTAGAACCCTTTTTCTGATCCTAAGTAATTATTAGGGTGCGTTTCTCCAGTATGTCGCATACAAACTTAGTATTTCTTAGTGTTTTTTTACGTGTAAGGGGGTAGTGAAACGCGACAGAAAAGATTTTACCTCCGTATCTGTAAATACGGAGGTAAATAATGGCGGTACAAAGAAACACGGTAAAACCGCGCGCCCCCATTGTAGGGAGCGTGCAAATCCGAGGTCACTCAGTGTGACCGCAAAAATCACACGCGGCCCCGTGGGGTTGCGGTGAAGCACCGAAAGCCTATGTTAATCTTCTAACAGCCTGCTTTGCTTGTCATAACCGCAAGACGAAACAAAAACAGAGAACCCCCTTGCGAGAGTGAGAACATAGCGAACAGCAAGAACGTTTTGTTCTGTCAGACGGGGAATTGTTGGAAAATGTAGGAATTAAACCGCTGTAACTATACTAGCCCCCCTTTTTTAAAATTTCAAAAAAGTTTGCGCGACGTAAGACGTGGGCACTGTGTGTAGCTCTCCGCACGGCGCGTAAGGCGGGGGGATTAACGATTTAAAACTAATTGAGTATAATTCCCATTCGCAACGCCAAAAACGCTCTAACAAGCTATTACGGGCGTATAGTGGAACCTATAAAAAAGCCGTCCATAAGCAGGGCGGCTTTTATTTGTATTTGGATCATTACTAAATATCAGAGTGCAAACATGATTTTGTTATCCATTCTGTTATCTATTTTGTTATCTTTGATAGATAACAAATAAAGTCATTTAAGATAGTCATTAACTAGTAATGTTGATATATCAACGTTTTATTGTTGTTAATGCTACTAATAGTTACATCACGGCAATTCTGATTAAATTATAACATTAAACAATGAATTAATTTGTTAAAATGGAGGTATAGTTTAAAAGTCAATACGATCTTAAGACGATGTTTTTGCGGCAACCCCGCACTGACGGGCGTTAAGAGAGGAAAAATTACAAAGGAGAGCGGCGGGGCGGCTGAAACAGCCGCACCCCGTCCGAAGAGCAGATGAAACGTGGTTTTAAAGTTGTAACTAAATATTTGGACAAAGGACTGAATTTGCCGAAAAGAGCAACCAGAAATGCTGCCGGATACGATTTTGAATGTGCAGAAGATTTTGTTTTGCCGAGTATCTGGAAAAAAGATTTCTTGAAAATTCTGCGTGCGGTCAGAAAACAAAAAGATTATTCGGATGAAGAACTTATGAAAGCAGACGCATGCTTGAAACCATATTTGGTTCCGACCGGCATCAAGGCCTACATGCAGGATGACGAATTTTTGATGCTGGCCAATCGTTCAAGCAATCCGCTCAAGCGTCGGTTGGTTCTGCCAAACGGCGTCGGAATCGTTGACAGCGATTATTATGACAATTCCGGAAACGAAGGAGAAATTTTCTTTCAATTGCTTAATTTCGGTTTAAAAGACGTTGTCATCAAAAAGGGTGAACGAATCGGACAGGGGATTTTTATGCCTTATCTTCAAATCGACGATGAAGATAAGCCGTTGGCCGAAAGAAAAGGCGGCTTTGGTTCATCCGGAAGATAATATCTTATATCAAATTTATGAATAAAGAAGGCATAAATGTTTTATAATTATAAGTGTGAAGACAGGGGGCGTTATTTGTGGCAAAAGCAAAAACCAGATTCGTCTGCCAGACATGCGGGTACGTTTCGCCACGCTATCTTGGACGATGCCCGAATTGCGGCGAGTGGAACACTTTGGTTGAAGAAATCGAAGAATCAAAAAACGTTCAGACTGCTCCGCGAGTGACTTTTTCAGGCACGAAGGTCAAACCGCAGCTGATTGATGCGATTTCGACAAAAGAAACGCCGCGAATCGTCACGAAAAATGCCGAGCTCAATCGTGTTCTCGGTGGCGGAATCGTTCCAAGCTCAATGGTTCTGATCGGGGGCGATCCTGGAATCGGAAAGTCGACGATGCTGCTGCAGCTTTCCGGCGAATTGGCCGATATGGGCGGTAAAGTGCTTTATGTTTCAGGCGAAGAAAGCGCCAATCAGATCAAAATGAGGGCAGATCGCCTTGGAGTCGGCGGCAGCGAATTTTATCTCTATCCTGAAACCGATATGCAAAGCATTTTGCAAAATGTCGAAGATTTAAAGCCGGATTATGTCGTAATCGACTCCGTTCAAACGATGCAGGATCCGGAATTGACTTCTGCCGTCGGGAGCGTGGCCCAGATTCGTTCCGTGACGGCTTCATTGATGCAGGTCGCAAAGGTCAACGGCATTACTGTTTTCATTGTCGGACACGTGACGAAAGGCGGCGCAATTGCCGGTCCAAAGATTTTAGAGCACATGGTTGATACGGTGCTTTATTTTGAAGGCGACATGCACAGAACCTACAGGATTTTGCGCGCCGTCAAGAATCGTTTCGGTTCAACGAATGAAATCGGCGTTTTTGAAATGAGAGAAGACGGTTTGAATGAAGTCAAAAATCCTTCTGAAATTTTTTTGGAAGAAAGATTGCAGGGTGCGACCGGCTCTTCCGTTGTCGTTTCAATGGAGGGAACGCGCCCGATTTTAGCTGAAGTGCAGGCTTTGGTGACACCGACTGCATTTGGCAATGCCAAAAGGACGACCAACGGTCTGGACCATAATCGTGTTTCATTGATCATGGCGGTTTTGGAAAAGCGCTCCGGGCTGCTTTTGCAAAATCAGGATGCCTATCTTAAGGCTGCTGGCGGCGTCAAGCTTGACGAACCGGCAATCGATTTGGCGGTTGCGGTGAGCATCGTTTCAAGTTATCGCGACGAAGAAACGCTTGCGACGGATTGTTTCATCGGCGAATTGGGATTGACGGGCGAGGTGAGACGCGTCGGAAGAATCGATGCGCGCGTCAAGGAGGCGGCCAAGCTCGGCTTTAAGCGTGCGTTTGTTCCTAAGAACAATTTGGATGGTTGGGAGTTTCCGTCCAATATTCAAGTAGTCGGGGTTCAGACCCTGAATGAAACTCTCAAGCAAGTATTTAGAAGTTAACGGATGGAGGGACCGCAAATTATGCGAAAACGTATGATACAGCTGGTCTTTGCAATTCTTGGAATTAGTATCGGCTATTCATTTTTGCCGCCCTTATGGGAAAGCCTGAAGGTTGGCAACCATTTATTACAAAGTCCAGTGATTAACTCATTTATTGGCTTGTTGGTTATGCTTATTTTAGCCGTTTTTTTGGTTGACCCGATTGAAAACATAATCAAGAAGTTCGAAAAAAAGTTGGCACAGCAAAAAACAGAGGTCATTTTTGCGGAAAGCATTTCAGTCGTTATTTCATTGCTGATTGCAGTTTTGATTTCGACAATCTTTTGGCGTTCGCAATTATTCTTTATTAATACGGTGCTTCCGATTATCGTAATGATCCTCTTTGCTTATCTCGGCTGGGTGATCGGCAAGACGCGCCTGAACGATCTTAAAAACATCTTTGGATCAAGAAACAATCGGAAAAAGGAAACCGACAACGTTTTGGAACGAAAAGTCGGAGACAATTTCCATAAATACAAGCTGCTCGACACGAATATTCTGATCGATGGGCGCATTTATGATCTTGCAAAGACAGGATTTATTGAAGGAACGCTTGTCGTGCCGAATTTTGTTCTTTATGAACTGCAATACATTGCAGATTCCGGTGACAGCATCAAGCGCGTCAGAGGAAGGCGAGGACTTGACATCTTAAATAAGCTGCGGTCTGAAAAGATCGTGCCCGTTGAAATGTATGAGGGCGATTTTGAAGACGTTCAGGAAGTTGATTCAAAACTGATCAAACTTGCCAAGATGATCGATGCCGTCATCGTGACAAACGACTATAATTTGAATAAAGTCAGCGAGTTTCAAAACGTTCAGGTCCTGAACGTCAACGCATTGGCAAAAGCGCTCAAACCAAGAGTCATCCCCGGCGAGAAACTGAACGTGATGGTCATCAAAAACGGAACCGAACGACAGCAAGGCGTTGCGTATCTTGATGACGGAACGATGATCGTCGTTGAAGACGGGCGCTATTATATGAACAAGACAATCGAAGTCGAAGTTACTTCGGCATTGCAAACCGATGCCGGACGGATGATTTTCGCCAAGCCTTCCCACTCAAAACGCGGAATCAACGAAAAAACTAATTAAAACTTTGAATCAGCAGTTTATTTTTTAGACTATTCATTGTAAAATCGATAATGTATGACTGTTAAAAACAGTAATAGACAAATTTCAGAAAGAGGCGCTTAAATTGGCAAAAGATAAGATTCGTGTGCGTTATGCACCAAGTCCGACGGGACACTTGCATATCGGCAACGCACGAACAGCGTTATTCAACTACTTATTTGCAAGACATAATAAAGGAACTTTTGTACTCCGCATCGAAGACACGGATACGAAACGCAATATTGCAGACGGTGAACGCAGCCAGATGGAAAACCTTCATTGGTTGGGCATCGACTGGGATGAAGGTCCGGACAAGCCGGGCGAATACGGCCCGTATCGTCAATCTGAACGCAAGGGCATCTATCAGCCTTTGATTCAGGAACTTTTGGACAAAGACCTTGCTTATGAATCATTCATGACCGAAGATGAGTTGAACGAACAGCGCGAAGCACAAAAGGCGCGCGGTGAGGCTCCTCGCTACGAATATGAATATGAAGGCATGACAAAAGAAGAAATCAAGGCCAAGCAGGACGAGGCACGTGCCAAGGGCTTGAAGCCGGTTGTCAGAATTCGCGTTCCGAAGAACGTCGTTTACGAATGGGACGATATTGTCAAAGGACACGTCAGTTTCAATTCTGATACGATCGGCGGCGACTTTGTCATTCAAAAGCGTGACGGAATGCCAACATATAATTTTGCCGTTGTCGTCGATGACCACATGATGAAAATCACGCACGTTTTGCGCGGTGATGATCATGTTGCCAACACGCCGAAGCAATTGGCGGTTTACCAGGCATTTGGCTGGGAAGCCCCTGTATTTGGCCATATGTCGCTTATCATCAATACGGAAACAGGCAAGAAACTTTCAAAACGTGATGAATCCGTGCTTCAGTTTATTGAACAGTATCGCTCGCTTGGCTATCTGCCTGAAGCGATGTTCAACTTCATTACTCTTCTTGGCTGGTCACCGGTTGGCGAATCAGAAATCTTCAGTCAAAAAGATTTCATCAAGATGTTTGATCCGAAGCGTTTGAGCCGCTCACCGGCTGCTTTTGACGGCAAAAAGCTTGAATGGGTCAACAACCAGTACGTCAAGGCTGCAGATAACGATGAACTTTCCGATTCTGCAATCAAGCAATTGATCAAAGCAGGCAAGCTTCCTGAAGATCCTGATTTTAAGACGATTGCATGGGCACGTCATTTGGTCGATCTTTATAAGCGTCAAATGTCTTATACGGCTCAATTGGCCGACATGGCTGAGATTTTCTTCACGGAACCGCAAAAGCTTGATGAAGATTGCATGAACGAGCTTTCAGATGAATCGGCTGCAGTCGTTTTGAACGAATTCGCCAAGCGCATCAAGGAATTGCCGCTTTTTGACGCCGTTGAGATTCAAAAGACGATTCGCGGCATTCAAAAGGATACCGGAGTCAAAGGCCGCAAGCTTTACATGCCGATTCGCATTGCAACGACTCGTGAAATGCACGGTCCGGAACTCGCTCCTTCAATCGAATTGCTGGGCAAAAAGCGCGTGCTTGAACATTTAAACAAAACGTTGGAAGAAATGGGCAAATAAGCTGAACAGAAGAGCTGGGATGTTTCCCGGCTCTTTTTTGAAAGCGTGCAAGGAAACACGTTCTTTTAAGGACGTGATGAATTGCCTGTTTTTTGGCCTTATGACACACGAATACGAACATATGTGTTATAATGATTGATATAAAAGATATAAACAGACTTACGTATGGTAGCACATCGGTTTACAATCTTAATTATCATCTCATCTGAGGAATTAAGTATCGCAATAAAGTGCTGAAAGGACACGTCGAAACAGTCTTGAAGCGAACCTTATATGAAATTGCTTCAAAATACGGCTTTACGATTGCTCA
>OIDD01000548.1_pt1 | contig 20107 bp, 21 predicted proteins | sample 1606751 | NCBI WGS metagenome assembly OIDD01 (sample SAMEA3882544, study PRJEB24775) | human gut metagenome | biome: human-associated habitat; feature: intestine environment; material: feces | place: Netherlands | collected 2009/2010
GCAGGGCATTCCCAAGTGCATGAACGTGGTGCTTTTCGGTGCCATGTGTGACTCCCTGGGCTGCCCCGAGATCGACTGGGAGCAGGTCGTGGCCGAGACGGTCCCCGCCAAGGTCAAGGAGCTGAACCTCAAGGCCTTCCGCGCCGGCCGTGAAGCCGCCAAGGCCGCTAAGTAAACCGATACCGCAAAAAGGACCGCCTTTCCGGCGGTCCTTTTTCCTCTTTTTTTCCCAAAGCCTTCCCCTTGAGGGGGCCGCGCCGTTGAATGCCGCGCCCCTCAAGCCTTCCCCCTGGGGGGTCCGCGGTGTTGAATGACACGCCGGTGGCGTGTCAGACCCGCGGACCGACCCGCAGGGAGACAGGTGGCGCACAGCGCCGGATGAGGGGTCCCTCGTCCTCACCGCGGCGGCGAAACTCCCGCCGCGGGAATTTATTTGTTGCACTCCGTCTCACGCTGCATTATAATGGACAAAAAATCAGGAACGAGGTGTATCACCATGACCTATGGCTTTATCGGCACCGGCAACATGGGTGGGGCGCTGGCCCGCGCCCTGGTCAGGGAAGTCTCTCCCTTAGATGTGTATCTCAACAACCGCACTCCCGCCAAGGCGGAGGCCCTGGCAGCAGAGCTGGGGGCCCGGGCGGACACCGCTGCCCACATCGCCGCTGCCTGTGACTATATCTTCCTGGGCGTCAAGCCCAACCTCATCGCCGGCGTGCTGGCCCAGCTGGCCCCCACGCTGGCGCAGCGGACGGACAAGCCCGTGCTGGTGTCCATGGCCGCCGGCGTCACCATCGCCGCGCTGGAGCAGGCTGCTCCCGGCTGCCCCATCCTGCGTATCATGCCCAACACCGCCTGCGCCGTGGGGGCGGGGCTGACGCTGTACGATGCCAACGCCCTGCTGACGAAACCACAGCTGGACGCCTTCCTGGCGGACATGGCCGCCTCCGGACGGCTGGAGGCGTTGCCGGAGCACCTGATCGACGCGGGCAGCGCCGTGGCCGGCTGCGGCGGTGCCTTTGCCTGCCTGTTCATGGAGGGCCTGGCCGACGGTGCCGTCACCTGCGGCCTGCCCCGTGACAAGGCCAACACCTTCGCGGCCCAGATGCTGCTGGGCGCGGCCCGGCTGGCCCTGGAAAGCGGCAAGCCCTTCGGACAGATGAAGGACGAGATCTGTTCCCCCGGCGGCACCACCATTGCCGGTGTCCGCGCGCTGGAGGAGGGGGGCCTCCGCGCCGCCGCCATGAACGCTGTCATCGCCGCCTACGAAAAGACCCTTCAGCTGAAGAAGTGAACCACGCCGCCCCCGGCTCAGCCGGGGGCGGCGTATCGTGTAAAGGAAGGCCCTCCCCACCGGGGAGGGCCTTTGTCTTTATTTTCCGTACAGGCAGTAGATGAGCCAGTTTAAAAACCGTGCTGGCAGCACCTTGGCCAGGAAGGTGAAGAACTTGTAGTCGAAGCGTATGGCGTACAGCGGGTGGTGATGTCCCTCCCGCATGGCCACACTGGCGATGTACGCCCCGGCCTTGGCCGGGTCCATGCCCGTCTCCTCATCGTGCTCCATGCGCTTCACGGACCGGGAGATGCGTCCCTGATAGATGTCGTCTCCCGCACTGACCTTCCGCCGCGCGGCGGTGAAGCCCGTGTGGATATCCCCCGGCATCACGGCGCATACCGTCACGCCGAAGGGCCGCAGCTCGTTGGCCAGCGCCATGGTGTAGGCGTTGACAGCCGCCTTGGTGGCGGAGTAATAGGCCTGGAAGGGGATGGGCACCGGCGCGGCCACGGAGCTCAGGTTCACGATCCTTCCCCGGCCCGCCTGCCGCATCAGGGGCACCACGGCCCGGTTCATGTTCACCATGCCGAAGAAGTTGACGTCGAACAGCGCCTTGGCCTCCGCCGTCTCCGTGAACTCGATAGCCCCGGAGATGCCGAAGCCCGCGTTGTTCACCAGCACGTCGATGTGCCCCTCCGCCGCCATGATCTGCGCCACGGCGTCGTTGACTGCCTGCTGGTCCGTCACGTCGGCGGCGATGTGGTGCAGACCCTCCACGCCCTCCGCCCGGCGGGACAGCTCATACACGGTATAGCCCGCGTCCTTCAGCGCCAGGGCGGTAGACCGCCCGATGCCGGAGGTGCCGCCGGTGACGACAGCGACCTTACTCATGGGCCATCACCTCCCCGATGATGTCCATGGCCTCGTCCAGCAGGGCCTCCGTGTGGGTGGCCATATAGCTGGTCCGCAGCAGCGCCTCGCCCTCCGGTGTGGCCGGCGGCAGCGTGGGGTTCACATACACGCCCCGGTCGTAGATCTCCGCCGCTACCCGCAGCGTCCGGTACGTCTCATAGGTGTAGATGGGGATGATAGGCGTGGGTGCCTCCAGCGCCGAGGGCCGGATGGTCAGTCCCCGGTCCGTCAGCCCCTTCCGGGCATACAGGCTCAGCTGGCGCAGGCGCTCCGGCAGCTCCGGATGCGCCTCCAGCTTCCGCAGGGCCGAGAGCGCCGTGGCGCAGTTGGCCGGCGGGATGGACGCCGAGAAGATGAATGGCCGCGATGCGTGCCGCACGAAATCCGCCACCTCCGCGCTGGCGGCCATATAGCCGCCCAGCGACGCCAGCGACTTGGAGAAGGTCCCCATGTACACGTCCACCTGGTCCTCCAGGCCAAAGTAGCTGGCCGTGCCCCGGCCGCCCTCGCCCAGCACGCCCAGCCCGTGAGCGTCGTCCACCATGACCCGTGCGCCGTACTGCTTCGCCAGGGCGCAGATCTCCGGCAGCTTGGCGATGTCGCCGCCCATGGAGAACACACCGTCGGTGACGATCAGCGCTCCGGCCGTCTCCGGCACCTTCTGCAGGCACTTTTCCAGCTCCGCCATGTCGCTGTGGCGATAGCGCAGCATTTTGCCGTAGGACAGCTGGCACCCGGCGTAGATGCTGGCGTGGTTCTCCCGGTCACAGATCACGTAGTCGTGCCGCCCCACCAGGGCGGAGATAATGCCCACGTTGGACTGGAACCCGGTGCCGAAGGTCACCACCCCCGGCTTCCGCAGGAACCTCGCCAGCTCCGCCTCCAGCTCCAGATGCATCTCCAGCGTGCCGTTGAGGAACCGCGACCCGGAGCACCCGGTGCCGTACTGCTCCAGCGCCCGGATGCCGGCCTCGATGACCTCCGGGTCCGTAGTCAGTCCCAGATAGTTGTTGGAGCCCAGCATGATGCGGCGCTTGCCCTCCATCTGCACCTCCACATCCTGCCGGGACTGCAGGGCGTGAAAGTAGGGGTATACGCCCTTTTCCTTCAATTCCCCCGCCAGGGACGGCGCAAAGCACTTCTCAAAGATATCCATACAAGACCTCTCTATCTGATATAGAATATTAGCATAAACAAAAAGTTAGCGAGATGATATCGCCTTTTTTGGGTGAAAATATTATATAGGCAGATAGAAAACTTGTCAACGTCTACTTGCGTCAGCGCGCCTGTCCGTCGATAACGTCCAGCAGCCGCAGTATGCCCCGGCTCAGCGCTGCCGCCCCGCACACCGTGCAGATCATCGTGATGGCTGTCATAAAAACGTCCTCCTTGCTGTGTTTTCCCCATCATAGCAAGGCTGCTGTCCAAAAAAACGGACAGAAAAATTCTTTCAAAAGCCATGGAACCTTTTTTGCCCTGCGCGCATCTAAGGGGTGTACAAAGAAAAGGACACTGTGTCCCACCCGGAGACACAGCCCGCCAAAAGAAAGGAAGTATGTACGATGAAAAAGTTTATTTGTGCTGTATTGGTACTGGTGATGGTGCTCTCTCTGGCCGCCTGCGGCAGCAAGCAGGATGACAACGGCGGCAAGACCGACGTGGACCTGACGGCCCAAGAGGTACTGGACAAGCTGAAGGAGACTCTGGGCGACAGCTACGGCTGTGACGCGCAGGATGACGAGGACCGCATGACCAACTACTACGGCCTGGATATGTCCCAGGTGGACAGCTGGGCGTCCGAGGCCAGCTCCATGAGCGCCCTTGACCCCAGCACCGCCGTTGTTCTCAAGGTCAAGGACGGCTACGCCGACACCGCGGCCGGTCTGCTGCGTGAACGCTATCAGCAGGTGCTGGACTACAACAAGATGTATAACATGAACGTTCCCATGGTGGAGCAGGCCCGTCTGTTCGTCAGCGGCAACTATGTGGCGCTGCTGATCCTGGGCCAGACCCCCGATGGCGATGTGACCGCCGAGGAGGAAGCTCAGCTGGCCCAGGACGAGGCCGCCAAGATGGATGGCGCCTGGAAGGACATCTTCGGCAGCGCCGGCAACAAGATCAACGCGCAGTAAAGCCCCCCAAGCCTTCCCCCCCTTGAGGGCGCCCCCAAGCCTTCCCTCTGGGGGGAAGGTGTCAGCCGTAGGCTGACGGATGAGGGGTCCTCCGTTCCGCCCGCAGGCGGCGTCCCCATGCCCGGCGGCGTCAGCCGCTACCAACCAAAGCCGCCTTCCGGGCGGCTTTGGCGCGATTTGATAATCGCCCACCCCCAAGGGGTGATTTCAAAAGGAGGGGGCCGAAGCCCCCTCCTTTGTCGTTTCCCGCCGGAGCGGCGAAACTCCCCCAACCCGGCAGAAGCAAACACCCCTACCGTGGCTGAAGCAAGCGGCCGCGCCAGCCTCCGCGCCGGTGAGCGCAGGCACAGTCCTTTTGACCGACAGCGATGACGGAAAACCGCGTCCGCGAGAATACGCTGCAAGTCACAGCCGACCATAGCGCGCCAAGGGATCCTTAAACCGTAGGTTTAAGCGACTTTCTTTCCCACATTTCTTTCTTCGCAGAAAGAAATGTGGCCGCCGGAGGCCGCCTACCCGCCAGGGGAAAGCCAACTCGCCGCCGCGGCGGCGAACCCCCACCCGATCCTATAAAAAGGAGACGCACCCATGCTCCGTATCGACCAACTGCGCCTGCACCCCGGCCAGCAGGAGACGCTCCTGCGCGCCCGGTGCGCCAAGCTGCTCCGCGTGGCTCCGGCGGATATCACCGCCTGTACCGTTCTGCGAAAGGCCATTGACGCCCGCGAGGACCTGACCCTTGTCTACACGGTGTTCGTCTCTGTAAAAAACGAGGCCCAGGTCCTGCGCCGCTGCCGCGATAAGCGCGTATCTGTCTACAAACAGGAAGTGTACTTCCTACCGCCGCCGGTGACGGCCCCGGCGGTCCGGCCCATCGTGGTGGGCGCGGGACCGGCGGGACTGTTCGCCGCCCTGGTGCTGGCCCGCTGCGGCGCACGCCCTATTCTATTGGAGCGCGGCCGGCCGGTAGAACACCGTCAGGTGGACGTTGAGCGCTTCTGGTCCGGCGGCCCGCTGGACCCGGACAGCAACGTCCAGTTTGGCGAGGGCGGCGCCGGCGCCTTTTCTGACGGCAAGCTGAACACCGGCACGAAGGATCTGCGCCACCGCTTCATTCTGGAGACGCTGGTCCGCTGCGGCGCACCGGATACCATTTTGACCGACGCCAAGCCTCATGTGGGCACCGACAAGCTCCACATCGCCCTGCAGGCCCTGCGGCAGGAGCTGGAGGCGGCCGGGGCGGACATACGCTTCAACGCCCGGCTGGAGCATATACGGATACAGGACGGCGCGGTCAGCGCCGTCACCGTCTGCCAGAACGGGCAGACCTATGACCTGCCTGCCCGCCATGTGGTCCTGGCTCTGGGTCACAGCGCCCGTGACACCTTTGAAATGCTGTATCAGGCGGGGCTTGCCATGGAGCCCAAGCCCTTTGCCATGGGCGTCCGTATCGAGCACAGCCAGTCGGCCATCGATGCCGCCCAGTACCGTTCTCTGGCGGGCCACCCGGCTCTGCCCCCCAGCACCTACAAGCTGTCCTGCCACCTGCCCAACGGCCGCAGCGCCTTCAGCTTCTGCGTCTGCCCCGGCGGCCAGGTGGTGGCCGCCGCCTCCGAGCCGGGGCGCACCGTCACCAACGGCATGAGCGTCTATGCCCGTGATGGGGAGAACATCAACGGCGCGCTGCTAGTGAATGTCACGCCGGCGGATTTCCCCTCGGACCATCCCCTTGCAGGAATTGCCCTCCAGCGGCAGCTGGAGACGGCGGCCTACGCCCTCACCGGCGGCTATGCCGCCCCCTGCCAGCGGGTGGCGGACTTTCTGACAGGCCGTCCTTCCGCCGGACCGGGGACCGTGCGCCCCAGCTACCGCCCCGGCGTGGTCTATACCGACCTGCGCCGCTGCCTGCCGGATTTTATCAGCGAGACGCTGGCCCTGGCCCTGCCGGTCCTGGGCCGTTACCTCAAGGGCTACGACGACCCGGACGCCCTGCTCACCGGCGTGGAGACGCGCTCGTCCTCCCCGGTGCGCCTGGTGCGTGACGCGCACTATGAAGCCAATATACGCGGCATATTCCCCTGCGGCGAGGGGGCCGGCTATGCCGGAGGTATCCTCTCCGCCGCCGCCGACGGGATGCGCTGCGCGGAAAAACTCCTGGAGGTATATACAACATGAGAAAGATCGCCATCTACGACAGCTTCACCGAGCCCAAGCACCGCCGGCTCATCGACGAGACAGCGGCCCGCGCTGGCTTCACCGTGGACTACTACGCGGCCCCCGCCGCCGTCCCCGCGGACAAGCGGGGTGACTATGAGGTCATCTACGGTATGCCCAAGCCCGGTGAATTAAAGGACTTCGTGAACCTCAAGTGGTTCTGCGGCAGCTTTGCCGGCGTGGACGCCTATCTGGACGACAGCCTGTATCCCTCTCCCGAGGTCATGCTGTCCAACTCCTCCGGCGCCTACGGTGTCACCATCGCCGAGCACATGGTCATGGTCACGCTGATGCTCCTGCGCCACGCCCCCGTCTACTGCGCCGACCAGGTTGCCGGCCGCTGGGGCCGGGTGCTCCCCATGCGCTCCATTATGGGCAGCACCATCACCGTCGTCGGCACCGGTGATATCGGCACGGAGTTTGCCCGCCGCGCCAAGGCCATGGGTGCTGCCGCCGTCCGCGGTGTCCGCCGCACCAAAAAGGCCGCCGACCCCGCCTTTGACGAGATCCATACCAACGACGAGTTGGACGCCCTCCTGCCGGATACGGATATCCTGGCCCTGGCCCTGCCCGCCACCGGTGAGACGAAGGGGTTTCTCTCCGCGGCGCGCCTCGCCCTGCTGCCGAAGACCGCCTATGTGGTCAACGTGGGCCGCGGCAGCGCCATCGACCAGGCCGCCCTTCTGGACGCCCTGAACCATGACCGTCTCGCCGGCGCGGCTCTGGACGTGTTCGAGCAGGAGCCCATCCCCGCCGGCGACCCGGCCTGGACGGCGAAGAACCTGCTCATCACCCCCCACATCTCCGGTCAGATGAGCCTGGGCTACACCCGCGATCGGAACGTGCAGCTTTTCTGTGAGGATCTGGAGCGCTACGGTCGGGGTGAGAAGCCCCTGCGTCTGGTGGACCGTCGGATCGGCTATTGAACAGTCCCCATGTGCGCCCCCTGTGCAGGGGGCGCACATGAAGACGACCGTCCGATCCTTCGTTTTTGGCCCCGAAAAGGGAGGCTGGAAGGAAGGGAAAGAGAACCTGACCCAACAGCGCATAAAAGGTGCATGAAAAGTCCGTGAGGAGCACATAAAAAGTATAAAGAGCGTATAGAAAAGGTACAGACATTGTATCATATACTGCTAAAGAAATTTGCTGTGCCGGGAGGTGAAAAGCATGGGAGAGCGCATCATACTGCACTGTGATCTGAACAGCTTTTACGCCTCTGTGGAGCTGCTGGACAAGCCCGCTTTGTGGGAGGTCCCGGTGGCCGTCTGCGGCGACCCGAAGACCCGCCACGGCATCATTCTGGCCAAGAACGAACCCGCCAAAAAGTACGGAATACAAACGGCTGAGACGGTCTGGCAGGCCAAAAAGAAGTGCCCCGGCCTCGTGCTTCTGCCGCCCCATCACGACCTGTACAAAATGTGGTCCGTCCGCGTCAATGACATCTACGAGCGCTTCACCGACCTGATCGAGCCCTTCGGCATCGACGAGAGCTGGCTGGATGTCACCGGCAGCCTCCATCTCTTCGGCGGCGACGCGGAAAAACTGGCCAATAAAATTCGAAAAACAGTAAAAAATGAGACCGGATTAACGATTTCTGTGGGAGTTTCGTTCAATAAAGTGTTTGCCAAGCTGGGCAGCGATATGAAAAAACCGGACGCTACAACGGTCATTCCGATAGACGGGTGGCAAAATATCGTTTGGCCGCAGCCGCTGGGCAACCTGTTGTACGCCGGCCGCGCCGCCACCCAGACCCTGAAAAAATACGGTATAGAGACCATCGGCCAGCTGGCCGCCTGCGATCCCGCCATGCCCGAGCAGCTGCTGGGAAAGATGGGCCGCCAGCTGTGGGAATACGCCAACGGTCTTGACAAAAGCCCTGTTAAGCCCCGCCACGCCGCCGATCCGGTCAAGTCCGTGGGCAACGGCACTACCTTCCCCGATGACCTGGTGCGCTGGGAACAGATCTGCGCCGGCTTGATGCCTCTGTGCGACAGTGTGGCCGCCCGCCTGCGCCGCCACGGCCTGTATGCCGGCGGCGTCAGCGTGACGCTGAAAGACGTATCGTTCAAAACATTCAGCCGCCAGACCCGCTTGGACGCGCCTACCCATCTGGTCCGGGATATTTACCGTGCGGCTGCGGACCTGGCCCGGCAGCTGTGGAAGCCGCCTGCCCGCCTTCGCTCCATGACCGTAACGGCGCTGTACGTCACCGAGACGTGCAGCACTTTCCAACAGTTGGATCTGCTGGACAGTACCGCTCAGGCCTGCGGTCAGCGGCAGGAGCAGCTGGAGGAGGCCGTGGACGCTATCCGCCAAAAATACGGCAGGACGGCCATTGCCTTCGGCAATGGCGAGGAGGGTGAGGCCCTTCCGGAGGAGGAACTGTAACACGGACGACGCTGCCGTCCGTGTTCTTTTTGTATAGGGACATTCCCATAGGGCATAGGGTGTTGTGAAAGGAGCGATGCGTATGCTGTCTGCTGCACTGTTGCTGCTGTGCAACAGCCTGTTTTTGTCCCTGCACCTGACCGGTAGCGCCGGGTCCTTCCCCAAGCCCCTGTCTGCTGCCCGGGAGAGGGAGTGCCTGGAGCGCTGTGCCGCCGGAGATTTGGAGGCCCGGAATATACTGGTGGAGCACAATCTGCGCCTGGTGGCCCACATCATCAAGAAGTATTACACGCAGTCCACTGACCAGGAGGACCTGATCTCCATCGGAACGATCGGGCTTATCAAGGCGGTCAATACCTTCCGCCCTGACAAGGGAATCAAGCTGGCCACCTACGCCGCTCGTTGTATAGAAAATGAGATACTAATGTACTTCCGGGGACAGAAAAAATTGCAGGGGGAGGTGTCGCTGAACGAGGCGCTGGACACGGGGCCGGAGGGTGACGCATTGTATTTGGGCGATGTGGTGGGGGAAGAGGACACCATGCTGGAGGAACTGCAAAGCAAGGAGGACCGCCGTCTGCTGCATCAGCTGCTGGCCCGGGAGCTGACCCCTCGGGAGGCGGATGTTCTGCGGCGGCGCTACGGCCTGGACGGCCATTTGCCCCAGACACAACGGCAGGTGGCGCTCCATTACGGTATCAGCCGCAGCTATGTGTCACGTATTGAAAAAAAGGCGCTGCACAAGCTGGAGGAGGCCCTGCGGGACCGGAGATAAAAGGCATCTTAACAACGCCTTAACGGCTGTGGTGGAAGGCTGTGCAGGTTGCATGAGGAAACATTCGCGCGGCGATAGAAATTCTCGCAACTGCATATTGTTTTCCATAATGAATTTGTTATAATGGTAACAAAAGACTGGGGGTTTCGGAGGAAAAGTGTACCTATGAGAAACTTTAAATGCTCCATTGCGGATATGCGTAAGCAAGTGTTTGCCGAGGTGGCGCGGCTGGCCTATGAGGGCGGAGACTACCGCCGCATGGAAAAGCTGCCCTACAAGATCGTTCCCGGTGAGGTGGGCAACCAGCGGGAGTCCATCTTTCTGGAACGGGCTATCGTAGGCGAGCGTATACGGCTGGCTATGGGCCTGCCCCTGCGGCCGGTGGCGGAGCACAGCCTGCTCAGCGATGGGGTGGAGGAGAGTGCCATCGCGGAGAAGTACTACGATCCTCCACTGGTGAACATCATAAAATACGCCTGTAACGGCTGCACGCCTACTCACTATGAGGTCACGAACGCCTGCCAGGGCTGTCTGGCCCGCCATTGCCAGAATGCCTGCCATAAAGGGGCCATTGCTATCGAACGCGGACAGGCGCATATCGACCAGGATAAGTGCATCAAGTGTGGCAAATGCCGGGATGCCTGTTCCTACCACGCCATCATCAAGTTTACCCGGCCCTGCCAGGAGGCCTGCGGCATGAATGCCATTGGTCAGGATGAGTACGGCCACGCCAAGATCGACCACGACAAGTGCGTCAGCTGCGGTATGTGTCTGGTGAATTGCCCCTTCGGCGCGATCGTGGATAAGGGCCAGCTGTTCCAGCTGATCCACGCCATCCGTCGGGGCGACGAGGTGGTGGCGGTGATCGCACCGGCATTCTGGGGCCAGTTCGGAGACAATGTAACGCCGGGACAGATCAAGGCCGCCATGCAGCAGCTGGGCTTTGCCGCGTTGGAGGAGGTGGCCGTGGGCGCCGATCTGTGCGCGGTGGAGGAGGCCGAGGAATTTTTGCGTATGGTGCCGGAGAAGCAGCCGTTTATGGCGACCTCCTGCTGCCCGGCATGGTCTGTGATGGCCAAAAAGGAGTTTCCTGGCTTTGCACCATATATCTCCATGACCATGACGCCTATGGTGCTGACGGCGCGGCTGCAGAAGCGCCGCCGGCCTGGGTGCCGCGTCGTCTTTATTGGTCCCTGCGCCGCCAAAAAGCTGGAGGCCAGCCGCCGCAGTGTCCGCAGTGATGTGGATTTTGTCATCACCTTCGAGGAGCTGAGGGGAATGTTCGAGGCCAAGGGCATCGATTTCAGCCAGATCCCCGATCTGCCCTCCCACTACGAGGCCAGTGCCCCCGGCGTAGGCTTTGCCGCCGGCGGCGGCGTGGCCAAGGCGGTGGAGGAGGTGATCCACCGCCTGCACCCGGAGGTGGAGGTCAAGACCGCCGCCGCGGAGGGGCTGAACGAGTGCCGGCGGATGCTGCGTATCGCCCGGACGGGCAAGTATGACGGCTATCTGCTGGAGGGCATGGCCTGCCCCGGCGGGTGTATTGCCGGCGCCGGCACTGTGCAGCCGCCGGAGAAATCCCGCCGTGCACTGGAGAAGTATAAGGCGGCGGTATCTATCAGTAACCCGATGGACTCCCAGTATCTGGAGGGGACCCGCCTGCTGTACGAAAACGAAGCGGACTGGGACCGCGTGGGTCGGCATTGACGAATTTGGTGTACAGAAAGAACGAAAGCGCTCCAGATGGGGCGCTTTCGCCCGTTGTGACGAAGATGGCGGCGGCAGCAGACGTGTTCCGCCGCACTTCGACCGTATGTGGTGTTATAATGGCAGACAGCAGAGTGCCTACCGCCAGCCGGGCGGCGGAGGAATGGGGGTATAACAACGGAAATGAGACTGCATGAGCGTGAACACAGGCGCTATATCCTGCGCCGCATGGTGTATGAGTTGTTCGGCGTTGGCGGTGAGGACGGTGGACATCCCATATCTGCGGCGGCCGCGGCGAAGCCAGTATCCGAGGAAGATGCGAGATCCGGTGAGGAGACAACGGTGGGCGGCATGGGTAGCCGCTGAGCACATAGGAAAACGAGCGCCATCCGACAGGACGGCGCTCGCTGCTTATGTCTCCGGTTCTATGTAGTCCGGCTGCTCCAGTGTTTCCTCCGGCGTCATATCCTCCGCCGGGGTGGGGGTGGGGAGCTGCGGCGCGTTGGGGACGCGGTCTCCCAGGGCAATGGCGTAATAGTCATAGGTCACCAGCAGTTCCGCGTAGTAGTATTGCAGGGATACACGGTCGTTGATGGCGCTGACATAGCCCTCCGGCACCGTGACGCCGGGGTTGGCGGTGAAGGTGCGGGTAGAGGACTCATACACGCCGGCGGCGGTGGCCCAGCTGTTGCCGGCAGCGGTGGGCAAGATCACCAGCGGGATGCTGCCGTAGGCATCGGCAGGGTCGTAGTCCTGATCCAGCACGTCCCGGCCGGACAGCAGACGGGAGTCATATTCCAGTCCGAACAGATTGCTCAGCGTGGGCACGATGTCCACGGCGCTGCACGGTTCGGATACGGTAACAGCTTCCTCCATGCCGCCGCACCACAGGATCAGCGCATTGCGGTAGCGGGAGGTGTCACGCTCCGAGTCTGTAAAGCCCCGCAGCTCGTTATAATAGTCCGTGTCTGTCTCTGACAGCAGGTAGGGGTAGTGGTCGGCGGCCAGGCAGATGACGGTGTCGTCGGCAATACCGGCCTGCTCCAGCGCGTTTACCAGGTAGGTCAGTGCGTTCTCCAGCTCCAGGTTGGCGGCCACATAGGCCTGGACCTGGGGGGAGGCGTTGGGATAGGCGGCCTGAGCCTTGGCGCGGTTCTTGGCGGCCATGGCGTGGCCCCAGCCGTAGCCGCCGTGGCCGCTGACGGTCATGTAGTAGGTATGGAAGGGTGTGCCGTTCTGTACATAGGTGTCAATATACTGCGTGATGGTGTTCTGGATCATCTCCAGATCGGAGTAGGGCCAGCTGCCGTCCTCGGTCAGCTGCAGACCGTTGCCCTGGCCCTGATAGTCGTAACCAAGGTTGGGGTGGGTCTTGTCCCGGCGGTAGTAGTTGTAGATATTGTTGTGGTAGGCGGCGGTGGTGTAGCCCAGAGCCCGGAACTGATTGCCCAGGGCAAAGGGCATACTGTTGTTGGCTGTGGCGTAGAAGCTGACATTGCCGTTGACCCACGTGGGGAGCAGACCGGTCATCACCGCGTACTCGCCGCCGGTGGTAGATTGGCCCCAGCCGGGCTGATAGAAATTGTCGAACACGAAGCCCTCGTGGGTCAGACGGTAGAGGGTAGGCGTCAGTTCCTCGCTGATGAACCAGGGAGAAAAGGACTCGGCGGTGAAAAGAATGAGGTTCTTGTCCTGGAACATACCGGTGTACGCGTTCTGCTTGGAGGGCGTCAGCGAGCCGAAGTAGTCGGACATGCGGGCCACGGCGCTGCTGGAGGCGTTCTCTGCCAGGGCGGCAAAGTCGATGTCCATGGCATTTTCACTGTAGACCACCGGCGTTGTGACAACAGGGGTGTCATCCGGCACATCTGACTTCGTGTCTGTGTCCGGCAGCCGGGGGCTGGGGTGCCCGAAAATGGCGTAGGTGATCTCCAGCCGGACACTGGCGTTGAGCCCGAAGTGGGTCACACCGGTATCGGTGGTGAAGTTGTAGGTATAGGCATCGTGATAGGTGCCCCAGCGGGCCAGACCGCTGCCGATACCGCCGAACAGCAAACACATGACCAGCAGGAACAGCAGGGACCAGCGGCCCATGCGCTGCTCGGTGACGATGCGCCGGCGCAGTAGGATGCACAGTGCCAGCGGGACAAAGGCCAGCAGGATGAAGGGCAGGCGGGGCAGCACGACATCCGGCAGGACCGTGTCGCCGAAACCGCCCACTACATCGCTGGCCATGTTGCCGATGAAGGACAGAGCGAAGTAGGACTTGAAGTAACTGCGGCAGCAGTACTCCACGCACACCAGCACCGTCCACAGGGCGGTGGCGGCGATAGAGACGATGGTAGCCGCCCGGCGGTGACGGAACAGATTGATGAGCAGACTCCAGAACAGTCCTGCGCCCAGGGCGAACAGCACCACCAGCACCAGTGTTCCGGTAAAGAAGGTGCTCTGCCTGTCGAAGGCCCGCAGCAGCAGCTCGTGGTACAGCAGCGCCGCCGGGAAGAACACCCAGTTCAGTGGGCCGCGGGGCAGAGAACTGGTATCCAGCCGGGAGGTGGCGGTATGTTTTTTCCTATCTCTCTCGTTCATACAACGTATACGTCCTTTAATGGCACCCGAGGGGCATCGTAGTAAGTGTTATGGTAACACAAGACGCCGCAGATTGCAACCGGCCCGGAACGCATTTCAGGTCCGAAGAAGCGCGTTTGCGGAAAAAAGCCCTCCTCACGGAGGGCTTTTTCATTCATCGGTTCTGCAAATAGTGCTGTAAGGCATTGCTCTTGTCCAGCCGCCACAGCAGCAGGCCGCCCAGACCATAGCAGGCTACGGCCTCGCCCAGGCCCACCGTCAGGGCATTGAAGGCGTAGGTGGGCCAGAAGGCGGCGGAGGTGCCCGCCTGCTCATAGGCCAGGACAAGGCCGATAAGCACGGTGTTGGCGATCACCGGCGGCAGAGGGGCCAGCCACTTCTTTTGGCACCGGGCGGTCAGCAGGGCGGCCAGCAGTGTGGCGGCGGAGCCGACCACGATGTCCAGCACGCCGTAGGGACTGAGCAGGTTGGCGATCAGGCAGCCCACGCCCAGGCCCCATGCCGTCTCCGGCAGGAAGAAGGGCAGGACGCACAGCGCCTCGGAAAAGCGGCACTGAATAGGACCGTAGGTGATGCCGAAAATAGAGCCGAAATAGCTGAGAACGGCGTAGGCGGCGGCGGTCAGCGCCGCGAGGGTCAGTTGCTTGGTGTGTAGCTTCACGGGGTCGTTTCCTCCTGTTCCAACACATACCAGTCGCCCTCCAGCGCGAAACCGGAGGCCACCATGGCATTTTTCAGCAGGTCCGTATTGCCGGAGGGATGGGTGTCCGCATCGGCAATGGCTACCTGCACCGCATCATCCGCACGGGCCAGGACCTCCAGCGTACAGCCCTGCTGCTCCAGCAGCGCGGCCGCATGGTCCAGAGCGCTGTCCATCGGGTCAAAGGGTTGGTCGTGTGCGGAGTTGTTCTTTTGTGCCTGCTCGGTGTCTCCGCCGGTGCCATCAGACGGCGCGGCGCCATCTGGCACATCGCTGCGGTTTCCACCGTAGTAGCTGCTGACCATGTCGTTGTCGGCATTCGTATCGGCGGGGGCGGCGTCATCTGCAGCGTGATCGGTCCGGCCGGCGCGGCCTTGCAGCGCCAGGGGAAACGCCGCGCCCACGATGACCAGACATGCGGCGGCGGTCAGCAACCACTTCTTATAATTGCGTTTGGGATTGGAGGCGGCGCTGCCGCCCTGAGGCGTTCTCTCCACCTGTGCCATAATGCGGTCCGTCAGGTCGGAGGGCGGCAGGGCGTCGCTCGCCAGCGCTTCGCGAAGCAATTTGTCCATCGGGTCAAAGGGCTGCTGTGTCACGGCTGCTCCCTCCTTTCACTGATCTCTGTCTGTAAGACGGCCCCGCCGTCAAAAAGGTTCCCGCTGCCGTCCAGCAATTCCCGCAGCCGCATCTTGGCCCGGCTGATGCGGGACTTCACGGTGCCCTCACTGATCTCCAGCGCCGCGGCGATCTCGGCATAGTCCAGCTCCTGCATATACCGCAGCAGCAGGACCTGCCGGTGCTCCTCTGACAGCTGACCCAGCGCACGGCGGACGGCCTGCTGTGCTTCTGCCTGCTCTGCCTGGTCCTGCGGGCCGGGGCCGTCATCCGGCAGCTCCAGCTCGGTGACATCATCCATGCCCCGATGGCGCTTCTCCCGGCGGAGCCAGTCGATGGCGGCGTTGGTGGTTAGGCGGTAGAGCCATGTGGAGAAGCGGCAGGTACCGCGGAACTCCGGAAGTGCCCGCCATGCGGCGAGAAACGCCTCCTGGGTCACGTCGTCTGCCGCCGCTTCGCCGCACATCCGCAGGGCCAGACGGTATACCTGTGTCTGATAGGCTTCCACCAGCAGGCGGAAAGCTTCGCTATCGCCCTGCTGGGCGCGGCGCAGGATGTCCTGTTCATTGTTCATCGCAGATCCCTCCTGACACCCGCCGCCACCCGGTACAGCTCCTCCAGTGTGGTCAGGCGGACGATCTGTTCTTTGTAGTAGTTGGCGTGGCTCACGCCCTTGAGATACCAGCACAGCTGCTTGCGGGCCTCCAGCAGGGCGATGTGCTCGCCCTTGTCCGCAACGGCCAGCTCGATCTGGCGCACGGCGGTGTCCCAGCGCTCCGCCAGCGGCGGCAGGGGAGGAATGGGACGGCCCTCCAGCGCTGCCTGGGCCTGTTGAAACAGCCACGGGTTGCCGAAACAGCCCCGGCCGATCATGGCCATGTCCGCGCCGGTGAACTGTAAAATGCGGACGGCGTCCTCTGCCGAAAAGATGTCGCCGTTAGCGATGACCGGCACGGATACCGCTTCCTTCACCTGGCGGATAGTGGTCCAGTCAGCCTGACCGCTGTACATCTGGGCGCGGGTGCGGCCGTGGACGGCAATGGCGCTGACGCCTGCCTGCTCCAGCATTTTCGCCAGCTCCACCGCGTTGATGCTGCCCTTGTCCCAGCCCCGGCGCATTTTCACCGTCACGGGTACGGGGCTGGCCTTGACCACCGCCTCGGCCAGTCGGGCAGCCTTCTCCGGATCCTTCATCAGGGCAGAGCCGTCGCCGTTGGCCACTACCTTGCCCACCGGGCAGCCCATGTTGATGTCGATAATATCTGCGCCGGACACCTCGGCGGCGATGACGGCGGCTTCAGCCATGCAGGGGATATCGCTGCCGAAGATCTGGGCAGCGGCGGGCTTTTCGTTGGGGGCCAGCTTCAAAAGGCCTCGGCTTTTCTTGTCCTGATAGCACAGAGCCTTGGCGCTGACCAGTTCCGTGCAGCTCATGCCGGCGCCCAGCTCACGGCAGATCTGGCGAAAGGCCAGATCCGTAACACCGGCCATGGGTGCCAGGTACAGTTTGGAGTGTATTTCTACGTTTCCGATATACATGAAGGGCTCCTTTGTGCGTACTGCGTTTCTGCCGGATATTGTACCACAGAAATTTCCTATTGACAATCGGAATTAACTGTATATACTGTTAATATACAGTTTGCACAAGGAGGCCTCTTATGCAGCTATACATCGACAACCGCAGCGGCGCGCCCATTTACGACCAGATATACAGTCAGATCAAGGACGCCATATTGTCCGGACAGGTGACCGAGGGCGAGGCGCTGCCCAGCATACGGGCGCTGGCCAAGGATCTACGTATCAGCGTCATCACCACCAAGCGGGCCTATGACGAGCTGGAGAGCGAGGGGTTCATCTACACGCTGCCCGGCAAGGGATGCTTCGTGGCGGAGCGTAGCACGGAGCTGCTGCGGGAGGAAAATCTCAGGAAAATAGAGAGCCACATGCAGGAGATACGGCGGCTGGCCAACGCCTGCCGCCTGACGGAGCAGGAGCTGGACGAGATGTGGCGCTTGCAGAAGGAGGAAGCAGAATGAACGCATTGGAGATACGCGGCCTGACGAAGCGGCGGGGCGATTTTGCCTTACAGGGGCTTGACCTGACGCTGCCCGCCGGCTGCATCATGGGACTGATCGGCGAGAACGGTGCAGGCAAGTCCACCACCATACGGCTGATCCTGAACGCTCTCAGCCGGGACGGGGGCACCGTCGCCGTTTACGGCAAGGACAACCGGGCGCTGACCCCGTTGGAGCGGGAGGACATCGGCGCGGTGCTGGACGAGGTAGGGCTGCCGGAGTACATGACCGCCCGGCAGATCGGCTGCATGATGGCTGGCATTTTCACCCGCTGGCAGCCGGAGGTGTACAGAGACTATCTGCGGCGGCTGGCGCTGCCGGAGGATAAGCCCTTCAGGGACTTTTCACGGGGCATGAAGATGAAGCTGGGGCTGGCGGCGGCGCTGAGCCATCAGCCGAAGCTGCTGCTGCTGGACGAGGCCACCAGCGGCCTTGACCCGGTGGTGCGGGACGAGATACTGACCATCTTCGCGGACTTCACCCGGGACGAGGAGCACGCCGTGCTGATCTCCAGCCACATCGTCAGCGATCTGGAGAAGATCTGCGACTACATTGCGTTCCTGCACAAGGGGCGGCTGCTGCTGTGCGAGGAAAAGGACCGGCTGACGGAGGCGTACGGCATCCTGCGGGGCGGTGCAGAGGACATTGACCCGGCGGCGGTGTGCGGGAGGCACACCACGCCCTACGGCACGGAGTATCTGGTGCGGCGTGATGCGGTACCCGTCGGCATGGCGCTGGGACAGGTGAATATTGAGGATCTGTTCGTGTTCATGGCAAAGGAGGCGTGAGATGAAGGGATTGTTTTATAAGGAGGGCCGCTGCCTATGGCAGTACGGCAAGTCATATATCCTGCTGGTGGTCATATTTTTCGGCCTCACCTTTCTGAACAAGGGCGGTGGAGGTGCGAACCCGCTATGGCTGCTGTATCCGGTGTTTTTTGTGGGATCTCTGCCGGCATCACTGCTGAGTGCCGACGAGAGGGACGGCTGGCTGGCCTATTGTGATACGCTGCCGATAGGTCGGCGGCAGCTTGTAGCGACGAAGTATGTTACCAGCGCTGTGCTGACGGCGCTCATCATCACGTTGGTGCTGCTTATCAGCGCGCTTACCGGGCAGCCTACTGTGGCCGGCGGCACAGCCGTGCCGCTGTCGATACTGATTCCGCTGCTGCTGGCGGTGGGGCTGGGCGTTCCGGCACTGATGTTTCCGGTTATGTTCAAATTCGGCGCCACAAAAGGGCGCGCGGTGTATATCGCTGTGGTGATGATCGCGTCGGCGACCTGCGGGGTGCTGATGGCATCCGAATCGGTAAGAGGGGTGCTGACCGTACTTCCGATTTTGCCGGTCATCATCATTACACTGGCGATATTCGTCGGCAGCTGGGCGCTGTCCGTGAAGTGGTTCAAGGCCCGGGAGCTGTAAATAGAGCAGAGGGCGGCGATTACCCGCCGCCCTCTGAAAAAATTGCAGGAAAAACAGGAAATGGGTGTTGACATTCTGCGCGGTACTTGCTATAATAAGCAAGCTTGAGTTCCAAGACGAAAGCGCACATGGCCAAGTAGTTCAGTTGGTTAGAACGCCAGCCTGTCACGCTGGAGGTCGAGGGTTCGAGCCCCTTCTTGGTCGCCATATGCCTCGGTAGCTCAGTTGGTAGAGCAGCGGACTGAAAATCCGCGTGTCGCCAGTTCGATTCTGGCCTGAGGCACCATTTGCGGGCGTAGCTCATCTGGTAGAGCGCCACCTTGCCAAGGTGGAGGTAGCGAGTTCGAGCCTCGTCGCCCGCTCCACAAATGAAAAAGGAGCAAACATTTTGCTCCTTTTTCTATACGGTGACATAGCCAAGTGGTAAGGCAAGGGTCTGCAAAACCCTCATTCCCCAGTTCAAATCTGGGTGTCACCTCCAGAAGTCAGGATTTCAAGCAAAAATGTTTGAAATCCTTTCTTTTTATATAAAATTAGTTGCATTTTCATGTTTTCTAAATCTTGGTTTTTCTCTGAAAATCGCCCGAAATACCCGTTTAGGGGAAAGGGTCTGTTCTTTGGAGGACACGATGAGAATGGTCAAAATGAAGCCGAAGCCCATGGATTTGGAAACCGCGATGCAAAAATTTCTGCTGGTCAAGGAATCACAGCACACAGGCGAAGAAACGATGAAGGACTACCGAAATTGCCTCGCTCGGTTCTTAGCCGACAGCCACAACAGCTTAGACTATCCCCTGCTCGAAAGCGATGTGCTGACATTTTTTGCCGCAATCCCCGACACCTCCCCTGCCCGCTATAATAAACCGTTCCAGACCATCAACGCATTTCTGAATTGGGCGCTTGAGCAAGAACTCATCGGGAAGAATCCCATCAAGGTTCATAAGCTCCATAAGCGGCGGGACGATGGAAACATCAAGCCTCTTCCCGTGGACAAGCTGCAAGCCTTTCTTGCTTCACTGGACAAGTCTACCTACACCGGTCTCAGGGATTATGTGATTTGTATGCAGTGTTCATCAACGAAGGAATCCCGCAGGCGGAGCGTCTGGCAAAGCTTAATGCCATCGCTATCAGCCTGATGAAGATTCTGACGGAGGATCACAGAATGCTGCAGTTCAACGAGGCGAAAGAAATAGAATCATAAAAATAAAAAATCCCGTGCAATAAATCGTCCTTTCCGTGCATTACACGGATGACAGGAGAAAAAAGCCCATGCTCAGTATGCTGATGACAACCGAATAT
>OIDD01000553.1_pt1 | contig 19976 bp, 18 predicted proteins | sample 1606751 | NCBI WGS metagenome assembly OIDD01 (sample SAMEA3882544, study PRJEB24775) | human gut metagenome | biome: human-associated habitat; feature: intestine environment; material: feces | place: Netherlands | collected 2009/2010
AGGCGGGGTAATTTTCTCGGTGGCTGACCAGTTTGGTATCCCTATCCGCTACATTGGTGTCGGCGAACGTATTGAGGATTTGCGTCCGTTTAAGGCGGACGACTTTATAGAGGCACTTTTTGCCCGAGAGGATTAACAATGATTCGCTTTGAACATGTCAGCAAGGCTTATCTCGGTGGGAGACAGGCGCTGCAGGGCGTTACGTTCCATATGCAGCCGGGTGAGATGGCGTTTCTGACCGGTCATTCCGGCGCAGGGAAAAGTACCCTCCTGAAGCTGATCTGTGGGATTGAGCGGCCCAGCGCCGGGAAAATCTGGTTTAGCGGCCATGACATCACGCGTCTGAAAAACCGTGAAGTTCCGTTTCTGCGCCGCCAGATTGGCATGATTTTCCAGGATCACCATCTACTGATGGACCGTACTGTCTACGATAACGTGGCGATCCCGCTGATTATCGCTGGTGCCAGCGGTGACGATATTCGTCGCCGGGTGTCGGCGGCACTGGATAAAGTCGGGCTACTGGACAAAGCGAAGAACTTCCCTATTCAGCTTTCCGGCGGTGAACAACAGCGTGTTGGCATTGCCCGCGCGGTGGTGAATAAGCCCGCGGTACTGCTGGCGGACGAACCGACCGGTAACCTGGACGACGCGTTGTCGGAAGGGATTCTACGTCTGTTTGAAGAGTTTAACCGCGTTGGGGTAACCGTATTGATGGCAACGCACGACATCAACCTGATTTCACGGCGTTCCTATCGCATGCTCACCCTGAGCGATGGTCACTTGCATGGAGGCGTGGGCCATGAATAAGCGCGATGCAATCAATCATATTCGGCAGTTTGGCGGGCGTCTTGATCGCTTCCGTAAATCGGTCGGCGGCTCTGGCGACGGCGGTCGTAACGCCCCGAAACGCGCGAAATCCTCGCCAAAACCGGTAAATCGTAAAACCAACGTTTTCAACGAACAGGTGCGCTATGCCTTCCACGGCGCATTGCAGGATCTGAAAAGCAAACCGTTCGCCACGTTTTTAACGGTGATGGTTATCGCCATCTCCCTGACGCTGCCCAGCGTCTGTTATATGGTGTACAAAAACGTTAATCAGGCGGCGACGCAGTATTATCCGTCACCGCAAATCACTGTTTACTTGCAAAAAACGCTGGACGATGACGCCGCTGCGGGCGTGGTGGCACAGTTGCAGGCCGAGCAAGGCGTGGAGAAAGTGAACTATCTTTCTCGTGAAGACGCACTGGGCGAGTTCCGTAACTGGTCTGGTTTTGGTGGTGCGCTGGATATGCTGGAAGAAAACCCGCTTCCGGCAGTGGCGGTGGTGATCCCGAAACTCGATTTTCAGGGGACGGAATCACTCAATACGCTGCGTGATCGTATCACGCAGATTAACGGCATTGACGAAGTGCGGATGGATGACAGCTGGTTTGCCCGTCTGGCGGCGTTGACCGGGCTGGTCGGGCGCGTTTCGGCGATGATCGGCGTGTTGATGGTGGCGGCAGTGTTCCTCGTCATCGGCAACAGCGTACGTCTGAGCATCTTTGCTCGCCGTGACTCCATCAACGTGCAGAAACTGATTGGTGCGACGGATGGTTTCATCCTTCGCCCGTTCCTGTATGGTGGCGCACTGCTGGGATTTTCTGGCGCATTGCTGTCATTAATTTTGTCAGAAATTCTGGTACTGCGTTTGTCATCGGCGGTTGCAGAAGTGGCACAGGTTTTCGGAACGAAGTTTGATATCAATGGCTTATCGTTCGATGAATGCCTGCTATTGCTGCTGGTATGCTCGATGATTGGCTGGGTGGCAGCGTGGCTTGCCACGGTACAACATTTACGCCACTTTACGCCTGAATAATAAAAGCGTGTTATACTCTTCCCTGCAATGGGTTCCGTAGCAGGGAAAGAGATCCCGTTGTCTCTTCCCGGTATTTCATCTCTATGTCACATTTTGTGCGTAATTTATTCACAAGCTTGCATTGAACTTGTGGATAAAATCACGGTCTGATAAAACAGTGAATGATAACCTCGTTGCTCTTAAGCTCTGGCACAGTTGTTGCTACCACTGAAGCGCCAGAAGATATCGATTGAGAGGATTTGAATGACTGACAAAATGCAAAGTTTAGCTTTAGCCCCAGTTGGCAACCTGGATTCCTACATCCGGGCAGCTAACGCGTGGCCGATGTTGTCGGCTGACGAGGAGCGGGCGCTGGCTGAAAAGCTGCATTACCATGGCGATCTGGAAGCAGCTAAAACGCTGATCCTGTCTCACCTGCGGTTTGTTGTTCATATTGCTCGTAATTATGCGGGCTATGGCCTGCCACAGGCGGATTTGATTCAGGAAGGTAACATCGGCCTGATGAAAGCAGTGCGCCGTTTCAACCCGGAAGTGGGTGTGCGCCTGGTCTCCTTCGCCGTCCACTGGATCAAAGCAGAGATCCACGAATACGTTCTGCGTAACTGGCGTATCGTCAAAGTTGCGACTACCAAAGCGCAGCGCAAACTGTTCTTCAACCTGCGTAAAACCAAGCAGCGTCTGGGCTGGTTTAATCAGGATGAAGTTGAAATGGTGGCCCGTGAACTGGGCGTAACCAGCAAAGACGTACGTGAGATGGAATCACGTATGGCGGCACAGGACATGACCTTTGACCTGTTTTCCGACGACGATTCCGACAGCCAGCCGATGGCACCGGTGCTCTATCTGCAGGATAAATCATCTAACTTTGCCGACGGCATCGAAGATGATAACTGGGAAGAGCAGGCGGCAAACCGTCTGACCGACGCGATGCAGGGTCTGGACGAACGCAGCCAGGACATCATCCGTGCGCGCTGGCTGGACGAAGACAACAAGTCCACGTTGCAGGAACTGGCTGACCGTTACGGTGTTTCCGCTGAACGTGTGCGCCAACTGGAAAAGAACGCGATGAAAAAACTTCGCGCCGCTATTGAAGCGTAATTTCCGCTATTAAGCAGAGAACCCTGGATGAGAGTCCGGGGTTTTTGTTTTTTGGGCCTCTACAATAATCAATTCCCCCTCCGGCAAAACGTCAATCCCCACGCAGATTGTTAATAAACTGTCAAAATAGCTATTCCAATATCATAAAAATGGGGTATGTTTTAGCAGAGTATGCTGCTAAAGCACGGGTAGTCATGCATAAAACGAAATAAAGTGCTGAATCACAACACCACAACACACGTAATAACCAGAAGAATGGGGATTCTCAGGATGAATATAAAGGGTAAAGCGTTACTGGCAGGATGTATCGCGCTGGCATTCAGCAATATGGCTCTGGCAGAAGATATTAAAGTCGCGGTCGTGGGCGCAATGTCCGGTCCGGTTGCGCAGTACGGTGACCAGGAGTTTACCGGCGCAGAGCAGGCGGTTGCGGATATCAACGCTAAAGGCGGCATTAAAGGCAACAAACTGCAAATCGTAAAATATGACGATGCCTGTGACCCGAAACAGGCGGTTGCGGTGGCGAACAAAGTCGTTAACGACGGCATTAAATATGTGATTGGTCACCTCTGTTCTTCATCAACGCAGCCTGCGTCTGACATCTACGAAGACGAAGGCATTTTAATGATCACCCCAGCGGCAACCGCGCCGGAGCTGACCGCCCGTGGCTATCAGCTGATCCTGCGCACCACCGGCCTGGACTCCGACCAGGGGCCGACGGCGGCGAAATATATTCTTGAGAAAGTGAAACCGCAGCGTATTGCTATCGTTCACGACAAACAGCAATACGGCGAAGGTCTGGCGCGAGCGGTGCAGGACGGCCTGAAGAAAGGCAATGCTAACGTGGTGTTCTTTGATGGTATCACCGCCGGGGAAAAAGATTTCTCAACGCTGGTGGCGCGTCTGAAAAAAGAGAATATCGACTTCGTTTACTACGGCGGTTATCACCCGGAAATGGGGCAAATCCTGCGTCAGGCACGCGCGGCAGGGCTGAAAACTCAGTTTATGGGGCCGGAAGGTGTGGCTAACGTTTCGCTGTCTAACATTGCGGGCGAATCAGCGGAAGGGCTGCTGGTGACCAAGCCGAAGAACTACGATCAGGTTCCGGCGAACAAACCCATTGTTGACGCCATCAAAGCGAAAAAACAGGATCCAAGTGGCGCGTTCGTCTGGACCACCTACGCCGCGCTGCAATCTTTGCAGGCGGGCCTGAATCAGTCTGACGATCCGGCTGAAATCGCCAAATACCTGAAAGCGAACTCGGTTGATACCGTGATGGGGCCGCTGACGTGGGATGAGAAAGGCGATCTGAAAGGCTTTGAGTTCGGCGTATTTGACTGGCACGCCAACGGCACGGCAACCGATGCGAAGTAATCATTAATCGGCAACTTTGGGTTGCCGCCAAATTGCTAATATCGAGTACGTTGCTTCATGCCGGATGCGGCGTAAACGCCTTATCCGGCCTACAAGATCCAAAGAAATCAGTAAATTGCAACACACATTGTAGGCCTGATAAGCGTAGCGCATCAGGCAATTTCTCGTTGGTCATCACTTTTGAAATCAAACTTGACGATTAACGCTTCTCCCAGCCGCCCTGCTGTGCCGTAAATCCCAGTGCCTGCATAAACGCCGTCATCACACCGCGATCTTCCACGCCTGCATCCGCCATCCACCAGCATGAAACGCCAGGATTGTTACGCAAAACCTCTTCCAGCAGATATTGCCCCACACCGCGACGTCGGGTGACTTCCCGCACACGCAGGGAATCCAGTGCTCCCTCGGTGCCGCTTAAGGTTACCCGTACGGCAGCGAGCAGGCGCTCGTTAAAACGCGCGGCGTAGATACGGTTGTTATCGTCAACCTGTAAAGAGGAAGGGGAATACTCCGGCCAGATCTTTTGCAGGTCAATCCGGTCCTGGTCGCTAAAGTTTTCTAATCGAATGATGGTCAGCTTCATGGGTAACCCGTGTAAATCACAAAAGTGGAACCAGTGTAGCGAAATAATTTAATCGGAGGCTTTCTCTTTTTTATTTCTTTTGGCAGGTGATTAATTTTTTAACAGCAATAATTACAAAGTTAAAACATTAGAGAATGAAAAATACCCAGCATAATCCCCTGAATGGTAGTGAATTATTCCGCCCTTTGTGCCGTTATTTTATGCTGACAAAGGCACTTTTTTCTGTTTATCTATCAATAAATTCAGAATATTATCTGTTCTTAATCGACTGAAAAATAGGGATTTTAATCACTATTATCACAAAATACTGCGCTAAACCCTTAATCAGACAGGCAAAAACAGTGCAGTATAAAAAAAGAACAGTCTGATTTGTTAACACATAAAAACAAAGCAACACAACATCACGAATGGGGATTTTTGACTATGAAACGGAATGCGAAAACTATCATCGCAGGGATGATTGCACTGGCAATTTCACACACCGCTATGGCTGACGATATTAAAGTTGCCGTTGTCGGCGCGATGTCCGGCCCGATTGCCCAGTGGGGCGATATGGAATTTAACGGCGCGCGTCAGGCGATTAAAGACATTAATGCCAAAGGGGGAATTAAAGGCGATAAGCTGGTGGGCGTGGAATATGACGACGCCTGCGACCCGAAACAAGCCGTTGCGGTCGCCAACAAAATCGTTAACGACGGCATTAAATACGTTATTGGTCATCTGTGTTCTTCTTCTACCCAACCTGCGTCAGATATCTACGAAGACGAAGGTATTCTGATGATCTCGCCGGGAGCGACCAACCCGGAGCTGACCCAACGCGGTTATCAACACATTATGCGTACTGCCGGGCTGGACTCTTCCCAGGGGCCTACGGCGGCAAAATACATTCTTGAGACGGTGAAGCCCCAGCGCATCGCCATCATTCACGACAAACAACAGTATGGCGAAGGGCTGGCGCGTTCGGTGCAGGACGGGCTGAAAGCGGCTAACGCCAACGTCGTCTTCTTCGACGGTATTACCGCCGGGGAGAAAGATTTCTCCGCGCTGATCGCCCGCCTGAAAAAAGAAAACATCGACTTCGTTTACTACGGCGGTTACTACCCGGAAATGGGGCAGATGCTGCGCCAGGCCCGTTCCGTTGGCCTGAAAACTCAGTTTATGGGGCCGGAAGGTGTGGGTAACGCATCATTGTCGAATATTGCTGGCGATGCTGCCGAAGGCATGTTGGTCACTATGCCAAAACGCTATGACCAGGATCCGGCAAACCAGGGCATCGTTGATGCGCTGAAAGCAGACAAGAAAGATCCGTCCGGGCCTTATGTCTGGATCACCTACGCGGCGGTGCAATCTCTGGCGACTGCCCTTGAGCGTACTGGCAGCGATGAGCCGCTGGCGCTGGTGAAAGATTTAAAAGCTAACGGTGCAAACACCGTGATTGGGCCGCTGAACTGGGATGAAAAAGGCGATCTTAAGGGATTTGATTTTGGTGTCTTCCAGTGGCACGCCGACGGTTCATCCACGGCAGCCAAGTGATCATCCCACCGCCCGTGAAAAACGGGCGGGTTTAGAAAGGTTACCTTATGTCTGAGCAGTTTTTGTATTTCTTGCAGCAGATGTTTAACGGCGTCACGCTGGGCAGTACCTACGCGCTGATAGCCATCGGCTACACCATGGTTTACGGCATTATCGGCATGATCAACTTCGCCCACGGCGAGGTTTATATGATTGGCAGCTACGTCTCATTTATGATCATCGCCGCGCTGATGATGATGGGCATTGATACCGGCTGGCTGCTGGTGGCGGCGGGATTCGTCGGCGCAATCGTCATTGCCAGCGCCTACGGCTGGAGTATCGAACGGGTAGCCTATCGCCCGGTGCGTAACTCTAAGCGCCTGATTGCGCTCATCTCGGCAATCGGCATGTCCATCTTCCTGCAAAACTACGTTAGCCTGACCGAAGGTTCGCGTGACGTGGCGCTGCCCAGTCTGTTTAACGGGCAGTGGGTGGTGGGCCATAGCGAAAACTTCTCTGCCTCTATTACCACCATGCAGGCGGTGATCTGGATTGTCACCTTCCTCGCCATGCTGGCGCTGACGATTTTCATTCGCTATTCCCGCATGGGGCGCGCCTGTCGTGCCTGCGCGGAAGATCTGAAAATGGCGAGCCTGCTTGGCATCAACACCGACCGGGTGATTGCGCTGACCTTTGTGATTGGCGCAGCGATGGCGGCGGTGGCAGGTGTGCTGCTCGGTCAGTTCTACGGCGTCATTAACCCCTACATCGGCTTTATGGCCGGGATGAAAGCCTTTACCGCTGCGGTGCTCGGTGGGATTGGCAGCATTCCGGGAGCGATGATTGGCGGGCTGATTCTGGGGATTGCGGAGGCGCTCTCTTCTGCCTATCTGAGTACGGAATATAAGGATGTGGTTTCATTTGCCCTGCTGATTCTGGTGCTGCTGGTGATGCCGACCGGTATTCTGGGTCGCCCGGAGGTAGAGAAAGTATGAAACCGATGCATATTGCAATGGCGTTGCTCTCTGCCGCGATGTTTTTTGTCCTGGCGGGCGTCTTTATGGGCGTACAACTGGAGCTGGATGGCACCAAACTGGTGGTCGACACGGCTTCAGACATCCGTTGGCAGTGGGTGTTTATCGGCACGGCGGTGGTCTTTTTCTTCCAGCTTTTGCGACCGGCTTTCCAGAAAGGGTTGAAAAGCGTTTCCGGACCGAAGTTTATTCTGCCCGCCATTGATGGCTCCACGGTGAAGCAGAAACTATTCCTCGTGGCGCTGCTGGTGCTTGCGGTGGCGTGGCCGTTTATGGTGTCGCGTGGGACGGTGGATATCGCCACCCTGACCATGATCTACATTATCCTCGGCCTCGGGCTGAACGTGGTTGTTGGTCTTTCTGGTCTGCTGGTGCTGGGGTACGGCGGCTTTTACGCCATCGGCGCTTACACCTTTGCGCTGCTCAATCACTATTATGGTCTGGGCTTCTGGACCTGTCTGCCGATTGCCGGGTTAATGGCGGCAGCGGCGGGCTTCCTGCTCGGTTTTCCGGTGCTGCGTCTACGCGGTGACTATCTGGCGATCGTTACCCTCGGTTTCGGCGAAATTGTGCGCATATTGCTGCTCAATAACACCGAAATTACCGGCGGCCCGAACGGAATCAGTCAGATCCCGAAACCGACTTTCTTCGGCCTTGAGTTCAGCCGTACCGCTCGTGAAGGCGGCTGGGACACGTTCAGTAATTTCTTTGGCCTGAAATACGATCCCTCCGATCGCGTCATCTTCCTGTATCTGGTGGCGTTGCTGCTGGTGGTGCTAAGCCTGTTTGTCATTAACCGCCTGCTGCGGATGCCGCTGGGGCGTGCGTGGGAAGCATTGCGTGAAGATGAAATTGCCTGCCGTTCGCTGGGCTTAAGCCCGCGTCGTATCAAGCTGACCGCCTTTACCATCAGCGCCGCGTTTGCCGGTTTTGCCGGAACGCTGTTTGCTGCGCGCCAGGGCTTTGTCAGCCCGGAATCCTTCACCTTTGCTGAATCGGCGTTTGTACTGGCGATAGTGGTGCTCGGCGGTATGGGATCGCAGTTTGCGGTGATTCTGGCGGCAATTTTGCTGGTGGTATCGCGCGAATTGATGCGTGATTTCAACGAATACAGCATGTTAATGCTCGGTGGTTTGATGGTGCTGATGATGATCTGGCGTCCGCAGGGCTTGCTGCCCATGACGCGCCCGCAACTGAAGCTGAAAAACGGCGCAGCGAAAGGAGAGCAGGCATGAGTCAGCCATTATTATCTGTGAACGGCCTGATGATGCGCTTCGGCGGCCTGCTGGCGGTGAACAACGTCAATCTTGAACTGTACCCGCAGGAGATCGTCTCGTTAATCGGCCCTAACGGTGCCGGAAAAACCACGGTTTTTAACTGCCTGACCGGTTTCTACAAACCCACCGGCGGCACCATTTTACTGCGCGATCAGCATCTTGAAGGTTTACCGGGGCAGCAAATTGCCCGCATGGGCGTGGTGCGCACCTTCCAGCATGTGCGTCTGTTCCGTGAAATGACGGTAATTGAAAACCTGCTGGTGGCGCAGCATCAACAACTGAAAACCGGGCTGTTCTCTGGCCTGTTGAAAACGCCTTCTTTCCGTCGCGCCCAGAGCGAAGCGCTCGACCGCGCCGCCACCTGGCTTGAGCGCATTGGTTTGCTGGAACACGCCAACCGTCAGGCGAGTAACCTGGCCTATGGTGATCAACGCCGTCTGGAGATTGCCCGCTGCATGGTGACGCAGCCGGAGATTTTAATGCTCGACGAACCGGCGGCAGGTCTTAACCCAAAAGAAACCAAAGAGCTGGATGAGCTGATTGCCGAACTGCGCAATCATCACAACACCACTATCTTGTTGATTGAACACGATATGAAGCTGGTGATGGGAATTTCGGACCGAATTTACGTGGTCAATCAGGGGACGCCGCTGGCAAACGGTACGCCGGAGCAAATCCGTAATAACCCGGACGTGATCCGTGCCTATTTAGGTGAGGCATAAGATGGAAAAAGTCATGTTGTCCTTTGACAAAGTCAGCGCCCACTACGGCAAAATCCAGGCGCTGCATGAGGTGAGCCTGCATATCAATCAGGGCGAGATTGTCACCCTTATTGGCGCGAACGGGGCGGGGAAAACCACCTTGCTCGGCACATTATGCGGCGACCCGCGCGCCACCAGTGGGCGAATTGTGTTTGATGATAAAGACATTACCGACTGGCAGACGGCGAAAATCATGCGCGAAGCGGTAGCGATTGTCCCGGAAGGGCGTCGCGTCTTCTCGCGGATGACGGTGGAAGAGAACCTGGCGATGGGCGGCTTTTTTGCCGAACGTGATCAGTTTCAGGAGCGCATAAAGTGGGTCTATGAACTGTTTCCACGTCTGCATGAGCGCCGTGTTCAGCGGGCGGGCACCATGTCCGGCGGTGAACAGCAGATGCTGGCGATTGGTCGCGCGCTGATGAGCAACCCGCGTTTGTTGTTGCTTGATGAGCCATCGCTCGGTCTTGCGCCGATTATCATCCAGCAAATTTTCGACACCATCGAGCAGCTGCGCGAGCAGGGGATGACTATCTTCCTCGTCGAGCAGAACGCCAACCAGGCGCTAAAGCTTGCTGATCGCGGCTACGTGCTGGAAAACGGTCATGTGGTGCTCTCCGATACTGGTGATGCACTACTGGCGAACGAAGCGGTGAGAAGTGCGTATTTAGGCGGGTAAATTATCGATAACCCGGCAGCTAAGTTCTGCCGGGTTATTCGTCCGTTTACAGACTTGTTTCGACTGACCGGGAGGATTAAAACCAGACCACTTATTTGCCACGGAAAGGTTCCCTCCCATGCATTATGCCGTTGTCGTCATGCTTGAACTGCTTTGCTGTATCCACGCTTACCGTACCGGACAAGAGCGGTATTGGATTTTTATCATCTTCTGTTTTCCGGTGATTGGTTGCGTGGCGTATTTTGTCATGGTGATGCTGCCAGAAACGGGCGCTGACCGTCACGGGCGCACCTTTCTGATGCGCCTGCAGGACAAAATCAACCCGGAACGCCACCTGCGCAAATTAACCGAAGAGCTGGCGATTGCCGAGACCAATCAAAACCACTATCAACTTGCCAACGAGCTGGCGCGTCTGGAGCGTTACCACGAAGCCGTTCCCCATTATCAGCAGGCGTTAAGCGGGATATTCGCCCATGAAGCGGCAATGATGTTAAGCCTGGCGCAGGCGCAGTTTGCCATCCAGGAGTTCGCCGCCTGTCAGCAGACGCTGGAAGATGTGATGCGTTATAACCCCGATTTTCAGTCGGCAGACGGGCATTTGTTATTTGCCAGAGCGTTAGCCGCACAAGAAAAATACGCTGATGCGGAAAGTGAGTTTGAAGTGTTGGTTTCTTATTACCCCGGCCCGCAGGCGCGTATTTACTATGCGGAAATGCTGGAGAAAATGAGTCGGTTACGTGAAGCCAACGAGCAGTATGTTGCTGTAGTTGATACGGCTAAACGCTCAAGACCTCATTATAGAAAACACCACCGGGAATGGATTAAGACCGCCAATGAACGGTTGAAGCAGAGTGTGGTGCAATGAAAATCTTCTTTGCCGTAAGACCAGTGTCGCGGCAATCTTTTGTTAAAATTGAAAAATGTAGCTCTCATCGGGCAGCAAAACTGGACGCAGAATTTGCTGCCATTTTTGCTCTTCATGGTAAGGAGTTCTGGCGATTAGCTGGCCGTTAATCGCCTCTTTTCAGTGCATTCTCGGGATATCCGTGCCCCATCTCCCATTTTCCCTCACCCGTACCGTCACCGCCTTGTCATCTTTCTGACACCTTACTATCTTACAAATGTAACAAAAAAGTTATTTTTCTGTAATTCGAGCATGTCATGTTACCCCGCGAGCATAAAACGCGTGAATTCGCGCATTCGGTACAACAAGAGAGATAAACGATGAAACCGTTACATTATACAGCTTCAGCACTGGCGCTCGGACTGGCGTTAATGGGGAATGCACAGGCAGTGACGACCATTCCATTCTGGCATTCTATGGAAGGGGAACTGGGTAAAGAGGTGGATTCTCTGGCCCAACGTTTTAACGCCGAAAATCCGGATTACAAAATTGTACCGACCTATAAAGGCAACTACGAACAGAATTTAAGCGCGGGGATTGCCGCATTTCGTACCGGCAACGCTCCGGCTATTTTGCAGGTTTATGAAGTTGGCACCGCCACCATGATGGCGTCGAAAGCCATTAAACCGGTATATGACGTGTTTAAAGAGTCGGGGATTCAATTCGATGAGTCGCAGTTTGTGCCGACGGTTTCCGGTTACTACTCCGACAGCAAAACGGGCCACTTACTCTCCCAGCCGTTCAACAGCTCGACTCCCGTTCTCTATTACAACAAAGACGCCTTCAAGAAAGCGGGGCTAGACCCGGAACAGCCGCCGAAAACCTGGCAGGATCTGGCGGACTATGCCGCGAAACTGAAAGCCTCCGGCATGAAGTGCGGCTACGCCAGCGGCTGGCAGGGCTGGATCCAACTGGAAAACTTTAGCGCCTGGAACGGTCTGCCGTTTGCCAGCAAAAACAACGGCTTTGACGGCACGGACGCGGTGCTGGAGTTCAACAAGCCGGAGCAGGTGAAACACATCGCCATGCTCGAGGAGATGAACAAGAAGGGCGACTTCAGCTACGTCGGTCGTAAGGATGAATCCACCGAGAAGTTCTATAACGGTGATTGCGCGATGACCACCGCCTCTTCCGGTTCTCTTGCAAACATTCGTGAGTACGCCAAATTTAACTACGGCGTAGGCATGATGCCTTACGACGCCGATGCGAAAGATGCGCCACAAAACGCCATTATCGGCGGGGCCAGCCTGTGGGTGATGCAGGGCAAAGATAAAGAAACGTATACCGGTGTGGCGAAGTTCCTCGACTTCCTCGCGAAGCCAGAAAACGCTGCCGAGTGGCATCAGAAAACCGGTTACCTACCAATCACCAAAGCGGCGTATGACCTGACCCGTGAGCAGGGTTTTTACGAGAAAAACCCAGGGGCGGATACCGCGACGCGTCAGATGCTGAACAAGCCGCCGTTGCCGTTCACCAAAGGGCTGCGTCTGGGCAACATGCCGCAGATCCGCGTGATTGTGGATGAAGAGCTGGAGAGCGTGTGGACCGGTAAGAAGACACCGCAGCAGGCACTGGATACCGCCGTTGAGCGTGGGAACCAGTTACTGCGCCGCTTTGAGCAGTCTACGAAGTCTTAATCAGTGTAATGTCGGATGCGTTTCGCTTATCTGACCTGGCATCGCGTGTAGGCCGGATAAGCGAAGCGCATCCGGCACAGTTCAGGAATTAACCGTAATGTCATCATCCCGTCCGGTGTTCCGCTCGCGCTGGCTGCCTTATCTGCTGGTCGCGCCGCAGCTCATCATCACCGTTATCTTTTTTATCTGGCCTGCGGGCGAAGCGTTGTGGTACTCGCTACAAAGCGTCGATCCGTTTGGTTTCTCCAGCCAGTTTGTCGGCCTGGATAACTTCGTCGCGCTGTTTCATGACAGCTACTATCTCGACTCCTTCTGGACGACGATAAAATTCAGCACCTTTGTCACCGTCAGCGGTTTGCTGGTGTCGCTGTTCTTCGCGGCGCTGGTGGAGTACATCGTGCGCGGCAGCCGTTTCTATCAAACCTTAATGTTGCTGCCTTACGCCGTGGCTCCCGCCGTTGCCGCCGTATTGTGGATCTTCCTGTTTAACCCCGGTCGCGGGCTGATCACCCATTTTCTCGCGGAGTTCGGCTACGACTGGAACCACGCGCAAAACAGCGGTCAGGCAATGTTTCTGGTGGTGTTTGCCTCAGTATGGAAGCAAATCAGCTACAACTTCCTGTTCTTCTATGCCGCGCTGCAATCCATTCCCCGTTCGTTGATCGAAGCCGCAGCCATCGACGGTGCAGGCCCAATTCGCCGCTTCTTTAAGATTGCGCTGCCGCTTATCGCTCCGGTGAGTTTCTTCCTGCTGGTGGTGAACCTGGTGTATGCCTTCTTCGACACCTTCCCGGTGATCGACGCCGCCACGTCCGGCGGGCCGGTTCAGGCCACCACGACGCTGATTTATAAGATCTACCGTGAAGGCTTTACCGGACTGGATCTGGCTTCGTCTGCCGCGCAGTCGGTGGTGTTGATGTTCCTCGTCATCGTGCTGACGGTGGTGCAGTTCCGCTATGTTGAAAGCAAGGTGCGTTACCAATGATTGAGAACCGTCCGTGGCTGACGATATTCAGCCATACCATGCTGATCCTCGGGATCGCGGTGATCCTCTTCCCGCTGTACGTGGCGTTTGTCGCGGCGACGCTGGATAAACAGGCCGTCTATGCCGCGCCGATGACGCTCATCCCCGGCACACATCTGCTGGAAAATATCCACAACATCTGGGTTAACGGGGTAGGCACGAATAGCGCGCCGTTCTGGCGGATGTTGCTTAACAGCTTTGTGATGGCGTTCAGCATTACGCTCGGCAAAATTACCGTCTCGATGCTCTCGGCATTTGCCATTGTCTGGTTTCGTTTTCCGCTACGTAACCTCTTCTTCTGGATGATTTTTATCACCCTGATGCTGCCGGTTGAAGTACGTATCTTCCCGACGGTGGAAGTCATCGCCAACCTGAAGATGCTCGACAGCTACGCCGGTTTAACGCTGCCGCTGATGGCCTCGGCGACCGCCACGTTTCTGTTTCGCCAGTTCTTTATGACGCTGCCGGATGAACTGGTGGAAGCGGCGCGGATCGACGGCGCGTCACCAATGCGTTTCTTTTGCGACATCGTTTTTCCGCTCTCCAAAACCAATCTGGCGGCGCTGTTTGTGATCACCTTTATTTACGGCTGGAACCAGTATTTGTGGCCGTTGTTGATTATTACCGATGTGGATCTCGGCACCACCGTGGCAGGGATCAAAGGGATGATCGCTACAGGCGAAGGCACCACTGAATGGAACTCAGTGATGGCGGCGATGTTGTTAACGCTTATCCCTCCGGTGGTGATTGTTTTAGTGATGCAGCGTGCCTTCGTGCGCGGCCTGGTCGATAGTGAGAAATAAGATGGCAGGACTGAAATTACAGGCAGTAACCAAAAGCTGGGATGGTAAAACCCAGGTCATTAAACCGCTGACCCTTGATGTGGCGGATGGCGAATTTATCGTGATGGTCGGGCCGTCTGGCTGCGGAAAATCGACGCTGCTGCGCATGGTTGCCGGGCTGGAGCGGGTGACGGAAGGCGATATCTGGATCAACGACCAGCGCGTGACCGAAATGGAGCCGAAAGATCGCGGGATTGCGATGGTGTTCCAGAACTACGCGCTTTATCCGCATATGAGCGTCGAAGAAAACATGGCGTGGGGGCTGAAAATTCGCGGCATGGGCAAGCAGCAAATAGCCGAGCGCGTTAACGAAGCGGCGCGCATTCTGGAGCTGGATGGCCTGCTTAAGCGCCGCCCGCGCGAGCTATCCGGCGGTCAGCGTCAGCGTGTGGCGATGGGTCGCGCGATTGTGCGCGATCCGGCGGTGTTCCTGTTTGATGAGCCGCTCTCTAACCTCGATGCCAAGCTGCGCGTGCAGATGCGCCTTGAGCTGCAACAGCTGCACCGTCGCCTGAAAACGACTTCACTCTACGTTACTCACGATCAGGTTGAAGCGATGACGCTCGCCCAGCGAGTAATGGTGATGAACGGCGGCGTTGCCGAACAGATTGGCACACCAGTTGAAGTCTACGAAAAGCCCGCCAGCCTGTTTGTAGCGAGTTTTATCGGCAGTCCGGCGATGAACCTGCTGACAGGCCGCGTGAATAACGAAGGCACGCATTTCGAACTGGACGGCGGTATCGTGCTACCGCTAAACGGTGGCTACCGTCAGTATGCCGGGCGTAAAATGACTCTCGGCATTCGCCCGGAACATATTGCGCTAAGCTCGCAAGCAGAAGGTGGCGTACCGCTGGTGATGGATACGCTGGAGATCCTCGGCGCAGATAACCTGGCGCACGGACGCTGGGGCGAGCAGAAGCTGGTGGTGCGACTGGCGCATCAGGAGCGCCCGACGGCAGGCAGCACGCTGTGGCTGCATCTGGCGGAAAATCAGCTGCATCTTTTTGATGGTGAAACAGGACAACGAGTATGAGTAACTGGCCTTATCCCCGCATCGTCGCTCATCGTGGCGGCGGTAAGCTGGCCCCCGAAAACACCCTGGCGGCAATCGACGTTGGGGCAAAATACGGTCATAAGATGATCGAATTTGACGCGAAGTTATCGAAAGATGGCGAGATCTTCCTGCTCCATGACGACAATCTCGAACGCACCAGCAACGGCTGGGGCGTCGCGGGTGAACTGAACTGGCAGGATTTACTGCGCGTGGATGCGGGCAGTTGGTACAGCAAAGCGTTTAAAGGTGAGCCGCTGCCGTTGCTTTCGCAGGTGGCGGAACGCTGTCGCGAACACGGGATGATGGCGAATATCGAAATCAAACCCACCACTGGCACTGGACCATTAACGGGCAAAATGGTGGCGCTGGCGGCACGCCAACTGTGGGCCGGTATGACGCCGCCGCTGCTGTCATCGTTTGAGATTGATGCTTTAGAAGCTGCACAGCTGGCGGCACCGGAACTGCCGCGTGGTTTATTGCTTGATGAGTGGCGCGACGACTGGCGCGAACTGACCGCGCGGCTGGGCTGCGTCTCTATTCATCTCAATCATAAGTTACTCGATAAAGTGCGAGTGATGCAGTTGAAAGACGCCGGACTGCGGATTCTGGTTTATACCGTCAATAAACCCCAGCGCGCGGCAGAGTTGCTGCGCTGGGGCGTGGATTGCATCTGTACCGATGCGATTGACGTGATTGGTCCGAACTTTACGGCCCAATAGTTTTCAACGGAATGTCAGGCTGCGGCGTGCTGGGCTGATTCAGCATGTCGCCGTTTCTCCTCTCCGGCAGCATATGCTGCTGATTCAACGAACTATCCGGATTACGGTTGCTGTTTAACATCCCGCCGTTGGTGTTGGGCAGCATTTGCTGCCGGGCGGGATTTCGCTCCCCCGGCTGTGACTGCAACACCCGCTGAGAATTATTGTTTATCTGGTTTTCTAAATGCTGCTGTTGCAACTGAGTTTGCGTTTTCAGTTGCTGATTCAGCATCCCTTTTTGCTGGATTTGCTGAGTCTGCATCTGGGTTTGCATCCGCTGCTGGCTGGGTATCTGATACCCCGGCTGGTTAGGGTTGTTCAGAGTATTAATGGGCTGTGCAAAGCCGACAAACGGCAGGAGTGCCGTAAGAATCAGAAGTCGTTTCATCGCGTATCCTCCTCTGAAGATATCCTTTAAGTTTACTCGCTTCCCGACAAAACGATGATTAATTCAGAGTTATATACCAGGCTTAGCTGGGGTTGCCCCTTAATCTCTGGAGAATAACGATGATAAAACCGACGTTTTTACGCCGGGTGGCCATTGCTGCTCTGCTCTCAGGAAGTTGTTTTAGCGCCGCCGCCGCGCCTCCTGCGCCGCCCGTCTCGTATGGTGTGGAGGAAGATGTCTTCCACCCGGTACGCGCGAAACAGGGAATGGTAGCGTCTGTGGACGCCACTGCCACTCAGGTGGGGGTGGATATTCTCAAGGAGGGCGGGAATGCCGTTGATGCCGCCGTGGCGGTGGGCTACGCGCTGGCGGTAACGCATCCGCAGGCAGGGAATCTGGGCGGTGGTGGTTTTATGTTAATCCGCTCGAAAAATGGCAATACCACGGCTATCGATTTCCGCGAAATGGCACCCGCCAAAGCGACCCGCGATATGTTCCTCGATGATCAGGGCAACCCGGACAGCAAAAAATCACTCACTTCGCATCTGGCTTCCGGCACACCGGGTACGGTAGCAGGTTTCTCGCTGGCGCTGGATAAATACGGCACCATGCCGCTGAACAAAGTCGTGCAGCCCGCGTTTAAACTGGCACGCGATGGTTTTATCGTTAACGACGCGCTGGCTGACGATCTCAAAACCTACGGTAGCGAAGTGTTGCCGAATCACGAAAACAGTAAAGCTATCTTCTGGAAAGAGGGCGAGCCGCTGAAAAAGGGCGACACGCTGGTGCAGGCGAACCTGGCAAAGAGCCTGGAGATGATTGCTGAAAACGGCCCGGACGAATTCTATAAAGGCACGATTGCGGAACAGATCGCCCAGGAGATGCAGAAAAACGGTGGCTTGATCACTAAAGAAGATTTAGCGGCCTATAAAGCGGTCGAACGCACTCCGATAAGCGGCGATTATCGCGGGTATCAGGTTTACTCCATGCCACCGCCATCCTCCGGCGGGATCCATATCGTACAAATCCTCAATATTCTGGAAAACTTCGATATGAAGAAATACGGCTTTGGCAGCGCCGATGCGATGCAAATCATGGCAGAGGCTGAGAAATATGCCTACGCCGACCGCTCGGAATATCTTGGCGACCCGGATTTTGTCAAAGTCCCGTGGCAGGCGCTGACCAATAAAGCCTATGCCAAATCTATTGCCGAGCAAATCGATATCAATAAAGCGAAACCGTCCAGCGAGATTCGCCCTGGCAAGCTTGCGCCTTATGAGAGTAATCAAACTACCCATTACTCAGTGGTGGATAAAGATGGTAACGCGGTGGCGGTGACCTATACGCTGAACACCACCTTCGGTACGGGTATTGTCGCGGGCGAGAGCGGTATTCTGCTTAATAACCAGATGGATGATTTCTCCGCCAAACCGGGCGTACCGAACGTTTACGGGCTGGTGGGCGGTGATGCCAACGCGGTCGGGCCGAATAAACGCCCGCTGTCGTCGATGTCACCAACCATTGTGGTGAAAGACGGTAAAACCTGGCTGGTTACCGGTAGCCCTGGCGGGAGTCGGATTATTACCACCGTGCTGCAAATGGTGGTGAATAGCATCGATTATGGCATGAATGTCGCTGAAGCGACCAATGCACCGCGTTTCCACCATCAATGGTTGCCGGACGAGCTGCGTGTCGAAAAAGGGTTTAGCCCGGATACGCTCAAGCTGCTGGAAGCAAAAGGTCAGAAAGTGGCGCTGAAAGAGGCGATGGGCAGTACACAAAGCATTATGGTTGGGCCGGACGGTGAGTTGTACGGCGCATCCGACCCGCGCTCGGTGGATGATTTAACGGCGGGGTACTAAGGTTAGCGGCCCTCTTCGTGGGAAGAGGGCTATTTTGTCAGGGCAAGCCGAAGGTAGCCTTTTTTATTTCGTAATCCTGTAGATATTCTTCCAGCGGCTTTGCCGTTCCCAGAGAATGAATTTCACCACTGTCTTTATCAATAATAAAAGGTGCGTTACCAGCTAAGCGCGCGGCCTCATCTCCAGTTTCGAGAAATTCTCGTGCTTCGAAACAGAAATACCAGCCCTGGCTAAAGCGTCCATGTAGAGTAATGACGACCGGGAGATCTGCATCATCAAGGTAATGGTTCGCTTTCGCGAATGCGTCGTGATAAGTAATCATAATTATAATAAATATTATTGTTGAGTGTTATATTATTATTCCTGTGTGATACATTGAGCAAAGACGCGTTCATCTTCGTCAAAGATATTATTAAATGCTGGTTTTGAAAAAAGTTCATCGGATAAGATATAGTCACGAAATAAGTATCTGCTAATATTTTATGATTTCTTTTTCAGAACGTCGAACGGGATTTTCTTATTTAAGATATCAGAATCTTATGATTCGGGTAAAATTCTAAATAAATCAACATGTCATTAAAATCATCATAGCCATTAGCTATTTCGGCTAAAATAGAGACTACATGTCTTCGGTCCATCTCACTTAAGGAGTGTAGTTCCGTTGTAAGTTTTTCCATAGCTTGCACTGCTAAATTTCGAACAAGGAATTTTCTGCTGGTAATCTCTAAAAAGATGGCATGGTTTACAATGATTTTTGTTTCCTTTTGATTATTATGAACAACTGTCCATGATTTCGTTTAAGAATGAAGAGAAATCACTAAACGAACTGAATATATTTTCTGTGCCAATATTATCTCTAATTTCAAAAAAGTTACTTTTAATGTCATAAGTAAATATTGAAATGCTATCATCCCCGATCACTAACCGTTCTTGTAGATCAGGGTTTATGAAATCATCATTATTTCTATAAAATTCATTTACGGCAAAAAGGTTTTTAACTGAAGGTTCTGGAATCGAGAGGCTAAATAATCGTAATCCATTAACTTCGAATCCATCCATTGCTCTTAAAAAAGTAAGATAATCAGGTTGATTCTTAAAAAGAATACTAACTTCATTACATAACTTCTCCAGGCAATTAGTTGAATTAGAATTAAATTCTATTTGGATTATACTTTCAATAAATGATTCCTTGAGCGGTGCTTCAAATGGATAGTCTAAATCATTCATCATTTTTATTAATTTATTTATTTGGGTTTTAGTCATCATTTTGTGTGGTCCATAATATTTTTCATGGGAGGATAAATTGAGCCAGATGGAATGGCCCAGGGAGTGAT